>ERZ791865.408-NODE-408-length-65129-cov-7.219781_pt1 | contig 65129 bp, 57 predicted proteins | sample MGYA00509942_ERZ791865 | MGnify/ENA primary metagenome ERZ791865 (study PRJEB30046, sample SAMN00792098) | human gut metagenome | study: EMG produced TPA metagenomics assembly of the A metagenome-wide association study of gut microbiota in type 2...
GGCTCGCCTAGGCGAGGGCTAAGAGTTCCCGTACAAACGTGCCCCGCAGTCCGGCTTTTTGCCGCGGCTGCGGGGCACGCTCATAGACGGCTGAAAATTGCTTCGTGCGGGCTAGGCCTCGGGATGCGCGGCGTGCCAGTTGCGAACGGCCTCTTCGTAGATGTCGCCATCTGTGCGGCAGGGGACAAACTCGTTGCCCTCGTGCTGGCGCGTCTCGTCACCCTTGGCCAGCAGGCAGAGAATCGCCGGGCCCTCGCCCTCGTAACCCAGCTGGACGGCGCGGCGAATGGCCTCTTCGCGGTTGAGAATGACCTCGTATGCTGTGCCCTCCGGCGTGGCGTCCGCCATCTGCTGGCAGATTTCCTCCACGGGGTCGTTCGCCGGGTCTTCCTCGGTGTAGATGAGGTAGTCGGCGTACTTGGCGGCTTCCTGGGGAAGCTCGTGTCTACGCTCGTACGCCTTGCCACCGGGGGCGCCAAAGACGGCAATGATGCGATACCCCGGGAACTCCTCCTTGACCGAAGGGAAGAACCGCTGGTAGGAGAGCTTGTTGTGGGCATAGTCGACAAGCGCCACAACCTTGGGGTCGGGGCTGGGGAGAAGCTCCATGCGGCCGGGGACGCGCGCGTGCGAGAGCGGCTCGGCAATCTTCTCGCGACCAATGCCCAGGACCTCGCAGATGGCGATGGTCGCAAGTGCGTTGTCCACGTTGAAGAGGCCGGGCATGCCCAGGCAGATGGGCCCTTCCCAGCTTGGCGTGTGTGCAGTGAACGAGACCATGCCATAGGCGCTCTGGATGTCCGAGGCCCAGACGTCTGCCGAGCGGTCCTTGGCAGAGAAGGTCACCACGCGCTCGCAGCGCCGGGCGCGTTCGAGGATGGTCTGGATCTCGTTGGAGTCGAGGTTCACCACGGCAACGCGTGCCTGGTCGAAGATGCGGAGTTTGCTCTGGAAGTAGTCCTCAAAGTTGGGGTGCTCAACGGGCGAGATGTGGTCACGCCCAATGTTCAGGAAGCAGGCAATGGAAAGGTCAAGGCCCAAGACGCGGTCGTACTTGAGGGCCTGGCTCGAGACCTCCATATCCATGTAGGCAAGGCCTGCCTTGCGGGCGTTGGCGAGGTGACGCCAGAGGTCCGGGGACTCCGGCGTGGTGTTGTGGCTCTCCTCGCGCTCGACGCCGTCAAAGGTCTCGATGGAGCCCATGACGCCGGTACGTGCGTGCGTCTCGTTGCCGTCAAGCACGGCGCGGAGCATGTAGGACACCGTCGACTTGCCCTTGGTGCCGGTGATGCCAATGACGGCGAGGTCGTGGTCGGGGTGGCCAAAGGCCTCGGCCGAGGCGAACGCCATGGCGCGACGCAGGTCCGTGGCGATGAGTGCGGGCGTCCCGGGGGCAACGTCTGCCAGCTCGGCTGCGCGGTCCATGTCGCAAAGGTAGGCCACGGCGCCCTTTTCGAGCGCGGAGGTGAGATAGGCTGGCTTGAAGGCGGCACCCTTGCACACAAAGACATGCGCTGGGACAACGACGCGCGAGTCGCAGTCGACCCCGGTGATGGGCGTGGCGCCCTTTTCGGCGGTGATGTTTGCTGTGGTGGCCAGCAGCCCCTCATTGTCGAGAAGCTGGGCAAGAGATGAGAGTGTAGTATTCATGCATCAAGTATAGCAGGCGAGATGGGCGCTGGCTGCGCCGGGTGCGGGCGATGCGTGTGCCGCTTCCGGGTTCCGTGGTACACTCGCTAGGCACGGGCGATTGGCGCAGCGGCTAGCGCAGGTGCCTTACACGCACAAGGTCGGCGGTTCGAATCCGTCATCGCCCACCATGAGAAGAGTCAGGGCCGGTCGGCGTGAGCCGGCTGGCCCTGTTGCATGAGCGCTGGCACATGCGCCGGCAGACGGGAGGTTCCATGCCCCAGGAGAGCGACGTACAGCCCGAGCGCAGCTTTGGCAGGTCCGTTGCCGAGATGCGCCCCGTCACGCTGACCCCCAACGTTATGAAGAACGCCGACGGTTCGTGCCTGGCGGAGTTTGGCGACACGCGCGTGCTGTGCGCGGCAACCATCGCGGAGGGCCTGCCCAAGTGGCGCGGTGCGAGCAGGGATGGCTGGGTCACCGCAGAGTACGCCATGCTCCCGGCTGCCACCAACCGTCGCACGCCCCGCGAGTACAAGGGCCGCAAGGGTCGCTCGATGGAGATCGAGCGCCTGGTGGGCCGCTCGCTGCGCGCCGTCTGCGACCTCCGTCACCTGGGCGAGTTCACGGTGACCGTTGACTGTGACGTTATCCAGGCTGATGGCGGCACCCGCACGGCTTCCATCACCGGCGCTTGGGTAGCGCTCTACGAGGCGCTTTCCGCCGCGTGTTCCAAGGGGCGCATCAAGCGCGTTCCCCTTACGGGACAGGTTGCCGCCATCTCGATGGGAGTCGTGCACGGAGTCGAGCTTCTCGACCTCGACTACCCGGAGGACTCGCATGCGGACGTAGACATGAACCTGGTGGGCTCATCGGACGGCCGTATTGTTGAGGTCCAAGGTACCGGCGAGCGCGCGACCTTCGACCGCGAGCAGCTTGGACGTCTGCTCGACCTTGGCCAGAAGGGCATCGACCAACTCCTCCAGATTCAGCGCGAGGTCACGGGCTTTGGCGCCTAGGCCCCAAGGAGCGGACCTGTCTTGACGAAAGGACACCGGCATGGCATCAATCGACATCAAGGCACTTGATCCAGAGCGAACCGTAGTGGTGGCTACGGGTAACCCCCACAAGGTGGCCGAGATTGAGGCGATTCTCTCGAAGTCCCTCCCCGACGTGCGCTTTGTTGCCCTGGGTGAGCTTGGGGATTATCCTGATCCGGTTGAGGACGGTGCCAATTTCTTTGAGAACGCCCTCATCAAGGCGCGGGCGGCAGTAGCCGAGACGGGCCTCCCCATGGCCATCGCCGATGACTCCGGGCTCTGCGTTGACGCACTCGACGGCGCGCCTGGGGTCTTCTCGGCGCGCTGGGCCGGCGAGCACGGCAACGACGACGCCAACAACGACAAGCTCGAGCGCCTCATGGCAGACGTTCCCGACGAGCGGCGCGGTGCGCGCTTCCACTCCACCGTGGTGCTCGTGCGAGGCGATGAGGTCCTGCGTGGCGATGGTGACTGCAAGGGCGTCATTGGCCACAAACGCCGTGGTGACCACGGCTTTGGCTATGATCCGCTGTTCCTGCCCACGGACACTCCGGGCAAGACGATGGCGGAGCTCACTCCTGCCGAGAAGAACGCCATCTCGCATCGCTTCCACGCCCTCGAGGACCTCGCGCGCAAGTTGTAGGTCAGGCTGTGGCTCGTTCGCGGAGTCTTTTTGGTTTGGAGTGCCTGCTACATGCCGTGCAGGTAGAATGAAGCCGTCTGGGGCACGTGCCCCAGGTCGCCATGGACGGGCAGGGGCCTCGACGTGGTGAATCCTTCTCAGAACAAACGCGACCTCGCCCTGGTGGCCGCACACGTCAAGCGTGGCTTGAAGGCCACGGGCGGGTGCCACGGGAGGTCACCCGCTTGCAGAAGGAGGGACTCCCATGAGAATCATCCGTACCAAGGACTATCGGGACATGAGCCGCAAGGCGGCGAATGTGATCTCGGCCCAGGTAATCCTCAAGCCCACCAGCGTCCTCGGCCTTGCCACCGGCACCACGCCCATTGGCACCTACGAGCAGCTTGCCGAGTGGAACCACAAGGGCGACTGCGACTTCTCGCAGGTTAGCACCTACAACCTGGATGAGTACCGTGGTCTTACGCACGAGGACCCGCAGAGCTACCACTACTTCATGCGCCAGAACTTCTTCGACAAGATCAACATCGACCTGGCCAACACGCACGTGCCCGACGGCGCCAACCCCAACGCGGACGAGGCATGCTCCGAGTACGATCGCATAGTGCGCGAGGCCGGCTATCCTGACCTGCAGCTCCTCGGCATTGGCCGCAACGGTCACATTGGCTTCAACGAGCCCGATGACCACTTCTCCAAGGGCACGCACTGCGTTGACCTCACCGAGAGCACCATCCAGGCAAACAGCCGCCTCTTCGACAATGCAGACGATGTACCGCGCCAGGCCTACACCATGGGTGTGCAGACCATCATGTACGCGCGCAGCATCCTCATCCTGGCGTCTGGCCGGGAGAAGGCCCAGGCAGTCTATGACATGTGCTTTGGACCCGTCACCCCGCAGTGCCCCGCGTCCATCCTGCAGCTTCACACCAGCTGCACCGTGATTGCAGACGAGGAGGCGCTGGCGCTCTGCCCGGAGGCTTAGGCTCGCGCCCGGCCTTCTCGTCCTTGGACAAGACCGGTTGGAGTTGCCTCTCGCAAAATGGCCCCTCCCAAAACTGCGGTTTAGTTGCAGTTTTGGGAGGGGCGTTGTTGATAGAAGCACTGGTAAATGGCTTGTGCCCTCTATGGGGGCTGCAATTAACCCACAGGTTTTGCGGGAGGGGCTAATCCTTCTCTGCGGCCAGCCTACTTGAGCACCGTGAGCCCCTTGGGGTACGAGTTGAGCACCTCGCAGCCGTCCTCGGTCACGATGACCAGGTCCTCGATGCGCACGCCCACGTCGCCGGGGAGGTAGACGCCCGGCTCGATGGAGAAGCACTGGCCAGGGCGCACGGGATCGTCGTGCGCTGACGAGACGTCGCCCGGCTCGTGGTCCTCAAGACCAATCTGATGTCCCAGCCGGTGCGTGAAGTACTGTCCCCAGCCCGCATCCTCAATGACCTTGCGCGCGGCCCGGTCTATCTCGGCAAACGTGACCCCGGGCCGCACGATGGCCTCGGCCGCCTCGTTTGCGTGGAGAACGCACTCGTAGACCGCCCGCTGGTGCTCGGTGGGCTCGCCGTAGAAGAACGAGCGCGTCATGTCCGAGCAGTACATGTCCTGCCGGCAGCCCACGTCAAAGAGCACCACGTCGCCCTTGGCAAGGACGGTGCCGTCGGGGGAGTGGTGCGGGTCGGCTGCGTTTGCCCCAAAGCTCACGATGGGCGCAAAGGAGTGGTCCTGCGCGCCCAGCGAGCGATAGACGTCGAGAAGTCCGCCGGCAATCTCCTGCTCGGTTACGCCCTCGCGGACCTGGGCGGCGAGCCACTCCATGGCCTTGTCGTTGGTGCGCGAGGCGGTGCGCATGAGCTCCTGCTCCTCCGGAGACTTTACAGAGCGGGCGTCGTCCACGGCTGCGGAGCCCAGCTTGAACTCTGACGCGGCGCCAGCCTCCTGGAGCGGCACCAGCCACCGTGCGGCGAGCTTCTTGTCGACGCCCAGCGGTGCGCTGTGGTCTGTGACCTCGGCGACCATGGGCACGGGGTCCTCGGTGTCGTCGAAGGTCCGCACGTCGTTGCACGCGGTGGTGGCGTCGGGGAAGAGACGGTTCGCAAAGAGCGTCGACGCGCCGTTGGCATTGAGGTAGAGCGCAAGGAACCTCTCGTAGGGCTCGGTGTAGTACCCCGTAAGGTAGTAGATGGACATGGGATCAGAAATGAGCGCCTGCGTGAGTCCCATATCGCGCAGGTTCTCGATCACCCGTGCCCTTCTCGTCTCGTCCATTGCGTCCTCCTTTGTCGTTGACGCCGGAAGTGTAGCACCTGGGACATGCGTCGGCGCGGCAGCTGGGCGCATGACTGCCAGCCCGTGGTCTTGTCGTGCTGTTTTCTTCCCTAACTGCAGGAACGGCGTTACGTCTGGGTATCATTACTTTTTGTGTATTCGATACTTGGTCCAACTATGGCCTGTTGGGAGTCTCATGGAGAACGACATTCCGCCAGTCAACCGCATTGACCAGATCCGCGAGGAGCTCAAGGCCCTCGAGGGTCAGCGTGTGAAGGTCCGCGCCAATATGGGCCGCTCGCGTATTGTCGAGCGTGCGGGCACCCTGGTTCACGTGCACCCGTCCCTCTTCGTGATTGAGGTCGAGGAGCGCCGCGGCCGCAAGGCTCGCCAGTCCTACCAGTACGTCGACGTGCTCACCGGCACCGTCGAGCTTTACGACATGAACACGGGCGAGCGCCTGCTCGACTACACGGCAGACCTTCCCGAAGAGTAGTCCCACCGGAGACCGCATGCCGCGCTCACGCCTACAGACCGTACAGGCGCCCTGCAAGATTAACCTTCACCTGGGCATCTATGCCGAGAAGGACGCGCGCGGCTATCACCGCGTGGACTCGGTCATGGTGCCGGTTGGTCTCTTCAACACCATTACGATTGAGTCTGCACCCGAGACCAGCGTCGCCTTTGAGCCTTCGTTCGATGGTCTTGTGCGAGGGAACGCCACCCAGCGGGCAATCGAGCTCCTCTCGCGGGCGCTGGGTGTGGAGGAGTGCGTCTCTGTTCGCATCGAGCGTCGCATTCCCAGCGGGGGAGGCCTTGGAAGCTCCTCGGCAGACGCCGGATCCGTTCTTCGCGCGCTTGCGGAGCGCTGGGATGTCGATCCGCTTGACCAGCGCGTTGTTGATGTCGCACGGCGCGTGGGCGCGGATGTTGCGTTCTTCCTCAACCCCGTGCCGTCGCTGCTGAGAGGCGCGGGAGACGTGCTCGAAAACACGTTCCCGGTGCTTGGGGGAGTGCCCCTTGCGCTGGTGATGCCGGCGGACTGCGCCAGCTCGACGCGCGAGGTGTACGAGGAGTTCGACCGTGTTCCAACTGCGCCGGAGAGTCCCGACGCACTGTGTGACACGCTCGCGAGGGGCGACGTCCCAGGCGTTGCGGCGCATCTCTACAACAACCTCGCACCGGCGGCGCTGCGCCTGAAGCCGGCGATGGGGGAGCCTGCGGCTTGGCTTGCGCAGCAGTCGGGCGTGATTGCATCGCAGATAACAGGCTCGGGTTCCTGCTCGTTTGCCATTTGCGAGTCTGCCTCTGGGGCCGAGCGTATTGCGCGGGCTGCGGAAAATGAGCATGGATGGTGGGCAAAGGCTGTGTTTACGGTTGGTTTGGACGGCCAAGTCTGCTAAAGTGTCGTCTGCTAACGGGACGTGGCTCAGCTTGGTAGAGCGCTCGGTTCGGGACCGAGAGGTCGCTGGTTCAAATCCAGTCGTCCCGACCATCTCAATTGCAGGCCAGGAGCGTGTGCTCCTGGCCTTTTTCGTGTGTGCTGTGTCCGCGACGCGATTTGCGACCTGCTCCAAGCGCCCGCACGGTCACGCTTCCCAGAGATATTGACGCAGATTCACCTTGCCATTTGGGAGAAACCCTACGCCCTCGGCCTCGAGCATCTTTCGTTGCTCGTCGGCACCACCAAAGGCAAAGCCAGGTGCAAGGCTACCGTCTGCAAACACAATCCTGTGGCAGGGAACTCCGCCCTTCATGCCAGGGCTTGAGTGCATGGCAAACCCAACGTATCGCGCCTTTCGCGGCTCGCCCATCATACGCGCTACCTGCCCGTACGTGGCAACGCGTCCCTCGGGCACCTGCCGGACAATGTCGTATGCCCGCTGGAAGAAGTCACTGCCTTCCATCATCTGCCTCACTTCGCCCGATGTCCTTGCCCTCTGAGCATACGCAAAAGCGAGCGCGCTGGCCTTGCTCGCCTGCGAGAGAAGGCTACTGCCATAGTGAAGTGGCCGTTCGGACGACGGCGGCACATCGCCAGCGACGTCCAGCGCCAGCCACACGTATCCCACCGCAGACAAAAGTCCTCTCGTGAGCCTTTCGAGTTCTGCCGTCGCCGGGGCTTGGATTCACATTGCATATTGTTAGTAGTTTCTAACATTTTGAGGTGTCGTAGGGCTTGCGTATGCACAGCTGCGGTGGAGATTGGCTGATGGCTGCCCATCCCGGTGTACATTCGACGGCGGTCGCAAGAAGACTGCGGGGATTTCACGGAAGGGATAGCATGGCCTTTGACCTCATAGCTTTTGACATGGACGGTACGCTTCTTGATGACGAGAAGCACGTGCTCCCCTCGACAATCGAGGCCATTCGTGCCGCGACAAGTGCCGGTAAGGTCGTGGCCATTGCCACTGGCCGCAGCCCCAGCATGATGCTGCCGTACCGTGAGCTGCTCCCGGATGTCTCCTACGCCATCTGCACCAGCGGCGCGCACCTGCTTGACCTGCGGCGTGACAGCCTGCTGGCCGAGCGCGCCTTTGATCCGGCAGTGATTTCCCAGCTCCTCCAGACGCACAAGGGCAAGGACGTGATGCTCGAGATCTTCTCGGGTACGGAGGCGTATGACGAGGCAGATAGCTTCAATCACCTCGATCGCTATGGGCTCCAGGAGTTCCACGACACGTTCGTGCGCGTGTGCCACGGGGTCGACGATATCGAGGGCTGGGTCCTCAACCACGCGTCGGCAATCTCAAAGTACATCGTGCATCCGGTCGTGGGCGAGGATGCGTGCGACGTCCTTGCCCGCATTCGGGAGCAGCACATCCCGGTGGAGGCCGCCTTCAGCCAGGCAAACTCGCTTGAGATCTCGCCCAAGAGCGTGAGTAAGGGCATCGCCCTCGAGGACCTCTGCGGGCTTCTCGGCATTCCCATCGAGAGGTGTATCGCGGTGGGGGACTCCGGCAATGATCTTGAGATGCTGCGCGCCGCGGGCCTTGGTATTGCTATGGGCAACGCCTCGCCTGACGCGGTGGACGCCTCGGACGTGACGGTTGCGGACAACAACCACGGCGGCTGCGCCGAGGCAGTCTACGACTACCTGCTGAAATGAGACAAAGGGACAGTCCCTTTGTCTCATTTCCTGTGCGCCAGCAGCAGCCAGGCGTCTGCGATAATCTGCGCGTGATCAAAGGCGAGGCCCTCGCCCTGCATACCGATTGAACGCGGGATGCCCGTAACGGCGCCGGCCTCTACGGAAAAACTGCTGGTCAGTGTAGTGTCGCCGGAGGTAAGCGTGAGCTGCGTGCGGCCGTCCTCCTCCGTGCTGTCAATGTCGAACCAGGCGGCAGCCGCAGCGTCGTCGCCGGCGTGCGCGGTTACGCCATGGTTGTCAACGGCCACGTGCGCCTGTGAGACAGTCCATCCGCGCGGGTCTCGACCGGGCGTGCTGTAGAGACCCACCGGCTCAAGCGCGAGGCCATCCACGCCGGTCTCCTCGAGGAGCTCTCGCCGCGAGGCCTCAAGCGCCGTCTCCCCAGGGCTCACAAAGCCACCCGGAAGGGCCCAGCACCCCAGGAACGGGTGGCCACCGCGGCGAATGAGCAGCAGCTTGATGGTGCCGTCTGGACCAACGCGAAAGATGCAGTTGTCTGCCGTGAGCGAGGGCCGCGGGTAGTCCTTGGGGCTGTAGGCTGCTAGGAACTCCTCCTCGGTAAGGCCGTTCTTGTCCCTGAGTGGTTCGGTCATGGCGAATGCGCTCCCTTTCTACGATAGGGGCCGGGCACCCGCAGTGGGATGTCCGGCCCCTATGCTACCGCGACCACGGATATACGCTGCCGTTTACACGCCCCAAGCGCGCTCCACATCCACCGCAAGCACAATGGGGGTTCCGGCGCATGCGAGCTTCCCGTCCCGCATGGTGATCGACGAGCCGTCAACGAGGTTCTCGTACGTGCCGTCGGGAAGCGGCACCTCCACCTCGGCCGAGCGGGACTTGAGCGAGAAGACGCCAACCTTGCGCCTTCCATCGTGCTCGCGGCGCAGGACGGCAATGTCATTCTCGTCATCCGCTGCCACGAAGAGGGCGTCGTCCGCGTCCAGCTCCTCGTGCTTGATCTTGGCCATGTGACGCATGAGGTCTGAGAGGTCGACCCCCGTGTTCCAGTCAACGGTGTCGCGGTCAAAGAGGCTCGGCAGGTGCGAGCAGGCAGCCTCCTGCCCCGCGTAGACGAGCGTGGTCCCCTTATTGAAGTAGAGCATTGCCGTGTGGTTGCGCAGGTCAGACTCGCTCTTTACGTGCGAGGCAATGCGCGGCACGTCGTGGTTCTCGAGAAAGCGCAGCTTGTCGTAGTTCTGTGGGTAGATGTTCTCCTGGAAGTCGAGAAGGTCGAGGTAGCACGAGAGGGGAATCTCTCCCTTGAGGTAGCGCACGAAGGCCTCTTGGATGTCGTACTCGTACTCCATGTCAAAGGCCTCGAAGGCCTCTGAATCGCGCGCGCAGGTCATGCCCGCGGCGCGGCATGCGGCGCCAAACGAGCGGTGGACCGTCTCTGCCAGCCACAGGCAGCCTGGACGCACCTTGGCAACCTCAGCGCGGGCACGCTTCCAGAACTCCACGGGCACGAAGGAGGCAACGTCGCAGCGGAAGCCGTCGACGATGCGTGCCCACTGGCACAGGGTCTCGATCTGGTAGTCCCAGAGTGCCGAGACGTTGTAGTCGAGGTCGATGACGTCGGACCAGTCGCCCACGTGGTTGCCCGGCTCGCCGTTGGGCTTGCGGAAGAAGAACTCCGGGTGCTCCTCAAAGAGGACGGAGTCGGGGGAGGTGTGGTTGTACACCACGTCGATCATGCACTTCATACCCTCCGCGTGGATGGCGTCCACCAGCGCGCGGAAGTCGCTCATCGTGCCGTACTCGGGGTTGACCGTACGGTAATCGCGGTTGGCATAGGGGCTGCCAAGCGTTCCCTTGCGGTTTTTCTCGCCAATGGGATGGATGGGCATGAGCCACACGACGTCGGTTCCCAGCGCGTGGATGCGCGGGAGGTCGGGAATCACGGCGCGAAACGTGCCCTCGGGCGTGTGGTTGCGCACGAAGACAGAGTAGATAACGAGGTTGCGGATGGAGGTGCTGGTGTCCTGTGCCATATGTGTCCCTTCTCGGCAGAAGCCGGGTAGTGCGGTCGATGCACATGGTGGACCATCGCGTGACGAGACGCAATATTTGTTTAAACAAGATGATGATGACGGAGCGGTAGCACCTAAAAGGGCGGTGCCCCGGCGGGGCTACTTCACGACAACGGCGTCCTCGGGAAGTGTCAGCGTGGCATCTGTGGCTATGAGCACGTTGTTGCCGCGCTCCTCGGGCTTGTCCGGCCACTCAGGCACGTAGGCCACGTGCGCGAACTGCGCCGAGAAGGCCTGCTCTACTTCCTCGAGGATGCGCGCGTGACGTCCCTGCGTTGAACAGCGCAAGTTGGCAAGATACACCCCGCCCGGCGCGAGCTTCTCGCGGATGAGCCGCGCGCCCTCGCCGGTCCCCAGCTGTCCCAGCGGGTGGTTGCCCGAGAACGCGTCGTTCACAATGACGTCATAGGGCTTCTCGGCGCGGCGCAGGTAGTCCCAGCCATCATCGTTCACCAGTGATATGCGGCCCTTGCCGTACTTCTCGATGAGGTCGTCGAGAAAGAAGCGCTCGCGGGCAATGACCGTGACACGCGGATCGATCTCCACGGCATCGACGTGGAGTTTGGGACGGTGTGCAACAAGCCACTTGGGCAGGGAGTAGCCGCCACCGCCAATGACCAGTGCGCTCGTGGCGTCCGGCAGGTCGTAGCAGACCTCGGCCATGGTGCGATGGTAGACACACGCCAGCTCAAAGTGCAGGTCATCGGGTAGATAGCAGACGCTCTGGAAGGTGCCATTCACGTTGAGCAGGCGCACGGGCGTACCATCGTCGTCTGCTGCCTCAAAGATGAGCGCGGGACCAAACTTGGTGCGACGCATTTCGACGCCGCGGCGCTTGAGCAGCCACGGAAGCGCAAGGACAATCGCAAAGAGAATCCATGAGATAACGATTATGACGATGAGCCAGGTTGGCATGTGCGCTCCTAACGAGGTGTGATTGCGGCGGGGGCGGACAGCACGGGTGCCTATACCCAAACTCCCAGTTTCTATTGTGAGTAGGAAACATCCTCGGCTATACTAGCGGATGCGGCAGTACGCGACGTGTACTCGCCCCATTCATCCACATCTAGGAGGACCTCACCATGATTCTTGGACTTGGCATTCCAGAGCTGCTCATCATCGTTGTCGTTGTGCTGATCATCTTTGGGCCCAAGAACCTTCCCAAGCTTGGCTCCGCTCTTGGTAAGACCGTCAAGAACGTGCGCGAGGGCATGGAGGAGGGCGACGAGAAGGACTCCAAGAAGGTCGAGGAGCCCAAGGCGGACGAGGCCGAGGATGTCGTGGCCGACGAGGATGATGCCGACGTCGAGGATGCCCCCGCCGAGAAGGCCAAGGAGGACGTCCAGTTCTGCCCCAAGTGCGGTGCCGAGAACGCCGCCGACGCCGCCTTCTGCAAGAAGTGTGGCGCCAAGCTGGGCGAGTAACTCAGGCGCCCAGGGCACGTACCTCCCACGCACTACGAGGAAAGCAGAGTCATGGATAACAGCAAGGAAATCACTCTTACCGCCGAGGGCCGTCAGAAGCTCGTCGACGAGCTGGCGTACCGCGAGGGCGAGCTTCGCGACGAGATCGTCGAGCGCCTGAAGGAGGCCCGCTCCTTTGGCGACCTCTCGGAGAACTCCGAGTACGATGCCGCCAAGGAGGAGCAGTCCCAGAACGAGTCCAAGATTGCCGAGATTCGTCAGACGCTCTCGGTGGCTCGGGTCGTCGAGGACGCCCAGCACGGCGGCATCAGGGTCTCCATTGGCACCACCGTCGAGCTCGAGGACGAGCGCGGTAAGAAGACCAAGTTCACCATCGTGGGTACCACCGAGACCAACTCGCTCGAGCACAAGATCTCGAACGAGTCTCCCGCCGGCCAGGCCCTTATCGGCTGCGGCAAGGGCGATCAGGTGGAGTTCACCACGCCCGCGGGCAAGACCAAGAGCTACACGATCGTGAGCATCACGCGCTAGCCTGGCCTCGTATCACGTAACTTTGGCCCCTCTCCGGAGGGGCTTTTTTATGAGACAAAGGGACAGTCCCTTGGTCTCGGCCCTTGCGGAGAAGCGGAACCGCTGTGGTGCCATAAACGTACCGACGCACCGGCCAAAACGCTACAGTACAATGGTTTGCGCCGCGGCCGCCCCATTATGGCCGACCAGGCACGGGAGACAACATGCGCGTCGACGAACGCGCGCGAGCACGAGGAGCAGCAATGGCCGATCAGACCAAGACGGGCGAGAACAACACGAATGACGAGAGGGCCCAGCGCCGTGGCCGTCGCCAAGCGCTCATCGATGTGGGCGTGAACCCCTATCCCATTGCTAGCGAGGTCACGGCCCACGCGGCTCAGCTCGAGAAGGACTATGCGAACCTTCCCGACGGCGAGGACACCCAGGACGTAGTCTCCGTTGCCGGCCGCATCCGCGCGCTTCGCCGTCAGGGCAAGGTCGCCTTTATCGTCCTCGAAGACGTCTCTGGTCAGATTCAGCTCTTCTGCCGCGTGAACGACCTGGGCGAGGAGGGCTGGGGGCTTCTCCGCCAGCTGGACCTTGGCGACATCATCGACGCAACCGGCTGCGTGCTGCGCACTCGTCGCGGCCAGCTCTCCATTGCGCCTACCAAGCTCGTGCTTCTCTCCAAGTCGCTGCGACCGCTGCCCGAGAAGTTCCACGGCCTCACCGACCGCGAGGTCCGCTATCGCCAGCGCTACGTCGACCTCATCATGAACCCCGAGGTCCGCGACGTGTTCCGCAAGCGCAGCGCCATCATCAGCCTGATTCGCCGTTACATGGAGGCCGACGGCTACATGGAGGTCGAGACTCCCATGATGCACGCCATTCTCGGCGGCGCCAACGCAAAGCCCTTCGTCACGCACTTCAATGCGCTCGACCGCGACTTCTACCTGCGCATTGCCACCGAGCTGCCGCTCAAGCGCCTCATTGTGGGCGGTATGGAGCGCGTCTTTGAGATTGGCCGCCAGTTCCGCAACGAGGGCATGGACCTCACGCACAACCCCGAGTTCACCTCGATGGAGGCCTACTGCGCCTACTCCGATCTCGACGGGATGAAGCGCCTCACCGAGGGCCTGTTCAAGGCCATCGCGCGCGAGGTCTGCGGCTGCGAGGAGGGCCACGAGGTCATCACGTACCAGGGCCAGCAGGTAGACATGAGCGGCACCTGGCGCTCGGTGCCCCTCTCCGAGGTCGCGTCGCAGGTGGTGGGCGAGCACGTGGACATGGACACGCCCATCGAGCACCTGCGCGAGCTCTGCCGCGCCAACGGCATCGAGACCGAGAACGGCTGGGGCGCCGGCAAGCTCCTCTTCGAGCTCTACGACGAGCTGGGCGAGTCCACGCTGGTTGATCCCACGTTCGTCTGCGACTACCCCGAGGAGGTCAGCCCGCTGGCCAAGCGCAAGGCCGATGACCCGCGCCTCACGGACCGCTTCGAGCTCGTGATCTGCGGCCACGAGTACGCCAACGCCTTCTCCGAGCTCAACGACCCCGTTGACCAGGCCGGCCGCTTTGCCGAGCAGGTCGCTGCCAAGGGCATGGGCGACGACGAGGCCATGGGCTACGACTACGACTACGTGCGCGCGCTCGAGTACGGCATGCCTCCCGCAGGTGGCATCGGCTATGGCATCGACCGCATGATCATGCTCTTCTGCGACCAGCCCGCCATCCGTGACGTGCTGCTCTTCCCGCAGATGAAGCCCGAGGTCGTTACCCGTGCGGACATCGCCTCGCAGCTCCCCGAGAAGACCGACAACGCCGCCGCGTCGGTGGACGTGATCGCGGACGACGCCGAGAACGGCGCCGCCAACGAGGCCGCGCGCGACGCCTCTGCGCCTGCCCTCTCCACCGGTCTCACGCGCGACCAGGCATTCGCCCTGCTCGAGCGCTATAACAAGGACCCCTTCCACATCCAGCACGCCGAGACCCTCGAGGGCCTCATGCGCTACTACGCCGAGAAGTACGACCCGGCAAACGTCGACTTCTGGGGCCAGGTTGGGCTTCTCCACGACCTCGACTGGGAGGAGTTCCAGGATCCCGTGCAGCACACGGTGAAGGCGGGCGAACTCATCGAGGCCGAGGGCGGCACGCCCGAGCTGGTGCACGCCATTCAGACGCACAACTCCGACAACAACCCCGAGCTGCCCCAGCCCGAGGCCAAGATGGAGCGCGTGCTCTTTGCCGCCGACGAGCTGAGTGGCCTCATCCAGGCGGCCGTTCTCATGCGTCCCAGCAAGTCGGTCATGGATCTCGAGGTCAAGTCGCTCAAGAAGAAGTTCAAGGACAAGCGCTTTGCCGCCGGCTGCAGCCGCGACGTCATTCGCCACGGCGCCGAGCTCAATGACATGGAGCTAGATGACCTGTTCGCAAGCATGATCGAGGCCATGCGCGCCATCGCGCCGGACCGCGAGGAGTGGCTCAAGAGCCATCCCGAGCAATAGCGTACGTTTTGTCCGCGTGTTTGCCCGCTCCCGCGCGTGGGTAAACAGAGACCCAAGCAGACAGCGCGGGGCACGCAACCCTGCGCGCGGGCCTTCGGGTCCGCGCGTTTCTTGTCGACCCGCATGGCATTGAGGAGACGTCAGCGTATGTTCGAGAAATTCACTGACAGGGCCAGGAAGGTCATGAGCCTGGCACAGGACGAGGCGAGAAGTCTCGGCCAGATGTACGTGGGCACGGAGCACCTGCTCCTGGCCCTCATCAAGGAGGGGGACGGCGTTGCGGCTCAGGCGCTCGCAAAGCTTGACGTTACATACGACGAGACACTCGCCACGGTAAAGCAGCTCTCCCAGGACGAGACCGAGCCCGTTCCCGGCGGTCACATTCCCTTCACGCCGCGCACCAAGCGCGTGCTCGAGGCAGCCTATCGCGAGACCATGACGCATGGCCAGACCTACATTGCCACCGAGCACCTGCTTTTGGGCATCGTGTCCGAGGGCAACGGTCGCGCCATGGACGCCCTGCGCGCCATGGGCGTCTCGGGAGACGCGGTGCGCAACGCGGTGAACGAGCTTGTCTCCAAGAACACCGAGGAGGAGAGCCAGTCCGCCGCCGAGGTCCGCATGGACCCCAGCGCCTTCATGGGCATGGGTGGCCAGTCTTCCGCGGATGACGGCTCCATGCTCGAGAAGTACGGCCGCAACCTCACCAAGCTCGCCGAGGCCGGCAAGCTTGACCCGGTGCTCGACCGTGACCGCGAGATTGAGCGCGTCATGCAGGTGCTCGCGCGCAGGCAGAAGAACAACCCGCTCATTCTGGGTGACCCTGGCGTGGGTAAGACGGCCATCGTCGAGGGGCTGGCGCAGCTCATCTCGGCCGGTAACGTGCCCGACATCCTGCGTGGCAAGCAGATCTGGACGCTCGACGTGGCGTCGCTCGTGGCGGGATCCAAGTATCGCGGCGAGTTCGAGGAGCGCATGAAGAAGGTTGTCGCAGAGCTTGAGGACAACCCCAACGACATCCTCTTCATCGACGAGATCCACACCATCATTGGCGCTGGTTCGGCCGAGGGCTCCATCGACGCGGCCTCCATCTTGAAGCCGCCTCTCTCGCGTGGTGAGATTCAGGTCATTGGTGCCACCACGGCCGAGGAGTACCGCAAGCACATCGAGAAGGACTCCGCCTTCGAGCGCAGGTTCCAGCCGGTCAACATCGGCGAGCCGAGCCCCGAGGACACCCTCGAGATCCTGCACGGCCTGCAGAGCCGCTATGAGGAGCACCACCACGTTCACTACACCGAGGAGGCCCTGAAGGCCGCCGTCACCCTGGCGGACCGCTACATCCAGGACCGCTTCCTGCCCGATAAGGCCATCGATGTGATTGACGAGGCGGGTGCGCGCACGCGTGTCCACAAGACCACGCTGCCCCCCGAGATTGCCCAGGTAGACGCCGAGCTTGCTCGCGTTCGCGACGAGAAGTCCAAGGCCGCTGCGGCCCAGGAGTTCGAGGACGCCGCTCGCCTGCGTGACCAGGAGAAGGAGCTCGTGAGCAAGCGCGACGAGCTCGAGAGCGCCTGGCGCGAGAAGCTCGCCCAGAACGTGGTAACCGTGGACGAGAACGACATCGCCGACGTGGTCTCGAGCATCACCGGGGTGCCCGTCTCCAACCTCACCGAGGCCGAGGCGTCCAAGCTGCTGCGTTGCGAAGATGTTCTCCACCAGCGTGTCATTGGCCAGGACGAGGCCGTGACCAAGGTCGCCCGCGCCATCAGGCGCAGCCGCTCGCCGCTCAAGGACCCGCGTCGCCCCGGTGGCTCGTTCATCTTCCTCGGCCCCTCGGGCGTGGGCAAGACCGAGCTCGCCAAGGCGCTTGCCGAGTTCCTCTTTGGCTCTGAAGAGGCTCTCATCACCTTCGACATGTCCGAGTTCATGGAGAAGCACACCGTATCCAAGCTCGTTGGCGCCCCTCCGGGATACGTGGGCTACGACGAGGGCGGCGAGCTCACCAAGGCCGTGCGCAGGCGCCCGTACTCGGTGGTCCTCTTCGACGAGATCGAGAAGGCCCACCCGGACGTCTTCAACGTGCTGCTCCAGATTCTTGACGAGGGCAGGCTCACGGACGGACAGGGTCGTCACGTCGACTTCTCCAACACGGTCATCATCATGACCTCCAACATCGGCGCGCGTGACATCGCGCAGACCACCACGATGGGCTTCTCGGCATCCGGGGCCTCTGGCCTCTCGGACAAGGAGATTACGAGCCGCGTGACCTCCGAGCTCAAGAAGCTCTTCCGCCCCGAGTTCCTCAACCGCGTGGACGAGATCGTGGTCTTCAAGTCGCTCACGGGCGAGCAGCTTCGTGGCATCGTGGAGCTCATGGTCTCCGACCTGCGCGATCGTCTCATTGCCAATGGCATGTCGATCGACCTCACCGACGCCGCTCGTGACCTCGTGGCTAAGCGCGGTACCGACCCTATCTACGGCGCGCGTCCACTGCGCCGCGCCATCCAGACCCTCATCGAGGACCCGCTCTCGGAGGAGCTCCTGGAGGGCAAGTGGCAGCGCGGCGACATCATCGAGGTCGATGCCAAGGGAGACGAGCTCGTCTTCTCCAAGGGGACGGGCGAGATTCCCGCTCCGCGCAAGCACGAGCACATGGACCTGCCCTCGGCACGTGACCGCTGGTCGACCGATACCGGCGCGCAGCCGTCGCCGCAGGAGGGCGGGCTTGCCGCGTCTGGCGCGTAGGATCAAGGCGCAGCCATTCAAGCGCCCTCGCTCGTCATATACTGCTTTTAGGTTTGAGAATTAACCGGCCCGCCTCGCGCGGGCCGGCTTGTCCAAGGAGGCGCCATGGATCCTGCCGAGCTAGACAAAGGGGCCCTCACAACCCAGCAGCGCATCGACAGCGCCATAAAGATGACGGCACCGGGAACCGCACTTCGCGTGGCCCTCGACATGATCATTGCCGGTCACCTGGGTGCCCTCATCTGCGTCGGCGACACCCAGAACGTGCTTGCCGCTGGGGATGACGGCTTTGCCATGGACGTCTCATTCACCGCAAACCGCCTGTTCGAGCTCTGCAAGATGGACGGCGCGGTCATCGTTGACAAGGACCTCACCAAGATCCTGCGCGCCAACTACCATCTCAACCCCGATCCCTCTCTGCCCACCACCGAGACGGGCACGCGCCACCGTACGGCAGCGCGCATGAGCCTGCTCACCAAGGCCATGGTCATCTCGGTCTCCGAGCGCCGTTCCGTGGTCAATGTCTACGTGGACGGCCGGGGCTTCCAGCTTCGCCCCGTGGCAGAGATCATGTCTACGGTGAACCAGCTTACTGCCGCCATGCAGAACACCCGCTCACAGCTTGACCGGAGCCTCCAACACCTCACGAGCCTTGAGCTCGACAACTTTGTCACCCTCGGTGACATCACGAACATCTTCTACCTGTTCGAGGTGCTTATGTCCGCAGGTGACGAGCTTGACCGCTGCATTGTCCAGCTGGGCACCTCCGGCCGCATCACCGAGATGCAGCGCGAGGAGTTCTTGGGCGACATGGACGAGGCCTACAACCTCATGATCCGCGACTACGCGAAGGACTCTTCCGAGGAGCATGCGCGCGCCATTCGTAAGCAGTTCCATGAGATGGCCAACCCGCAGCTGCGCTCGCCCAAGGTGGTAGCGCGCATCCTGGGCTACGACGACTACGGCGAGGACACCATCATGACGCCGCTTGGCCTGCGCACCCTCTCGCGCGTTTCTGTGGTGCGCGAGGGCATGGCCGACAAGATCGTGGATGAGTACGGCTCGCTCCAGGAGATTCTAGAGGCGGCCGAGGATGACTCATCCAAGCTGGGCGAGATTGGCGTCAAGAACCCGGACGCCCTGGCCAACAGCCTGCACCGCATGTGGGGGCAGAGCGAATGAGCGCCCCCGAGACATGTGCCTGCGCCGACGCAGCACGCGTGGGCAAGGAGGGCAACAATCCCGATACCGTGGCGATTATCGTTGCCGGTGGCACGGGCGAGCGCTTTGGCGACCCGCGTGGCAAGCAGTTCGTGGACCTCTGCGGACTGCCGCTCATGTGCTGGCCGCTTCTCGCCTTTGACCATGCGCCCTCGATTGGTCACATCGTGGTGGTGTGCGCACCGGATCGCGTTGACACGGTGAACGACGAGGTTCTCTCGCGTGTGACTCTGCTCACGCCCGTCACGCTTGCCCCCTCGGGAGACACGCGCCAGCAGTCCGTCGCGCACGGGCTTGCCGCCATGCCGCGCGGTTACGACTTCGTAGCCGTTCACGACGCAGCGCGCCCCCTCATCGAGACCGAGGTCATCGAGGGCGTCATTGCTTGCGTGCGAGAAGATCCCAAGCTTGCGGGGGCCATCTGCGCTACGCGCTCGGTGGATACGCTCAAGCTGGTTGAGGACGGCGTGATTGTCGCCACGCCAGACCGTTCCTTCTACTGGGCCGCCCAGACGCCCCAGGTGTTCCGCACCCGTGCGCTCACCTCGGCGTACAAGTCTGCCGCCTGGGAGGGCTACCAGGGGACCGACGACGCTTCCCTCGTGGAGCGCCACGGTGGCAAGGTCTGCTGCTACGACTCTCCGCGCGACAACATCAAGGTCACGGTGCCGGAGGACCTGGCAATTGCCTGCACGGCGCTCGAGCAGCGACTGCTGATGTAACTGGCCTTCTTGTCGCGTGGCGCCCTTCGGCGTTGTGGTGATGCCCAAGGGCCCGTTTCTGCGGCTCTCGCGTATAAAATGCTTATGATTCACTCTGCAAAGGACCACTGCACAGACAGGTAGCCAGGCGCATGCCCCGGAGGTGGGCGGACATGACTCGCATTGGACATGGCTTCGACGTTCACGCCTTCACAGAGGGACGCCCCCTTGTGCTTGGCGGTGTCACCGTGCCCAGCGAGCGAGGCCTGGCGGGGCACTCCGATGCGGACGTTCTGGCACATGCCCTCATGGACGCCATCCTGGGTGCCATGCGGGCCGGTGACATCGGCCAGCTTTTCCCCGATACCGACCCAGCCTACGAGGGGGCGGACTCCATGGTCCTGCTCTCGTGCGTGATGGGACTTGCCCGCGAGCAGGGCTTCTCGCTTATCGATGCGGACTGCACCGTTGCTGCCCAGGCGCCAAAGCTCGCGCCCTACCGCGAGCAGATGCGCCAGACCATGGCGCAGGCCATGGGTGTCGACGTGTCACAGGTGGGTGTCAAGGCAACCACAACGGAGCACCTTGGCTTTGTGGGACGCGAGGAGGGCATAGCCGCCTGGTCTGTGGTGCTTCTCGATAAGGAGAATGGCCGGTAACTCCCCTCGGGGATGGTGCGAAAGTTCCTCTCGCACGATTGGGCCTCTCGGTTCCGCCCTTGTTGCCGGCGTGTTGGCCGTGCGGCGCATTTGCCCAGATGGCCCTCCGGACTACGTAGCGGGCCGGTAACAACGGTGCCATCTGCTGCGCCATACCACGACGCCCGTCGCGTCACACCAACTCCTATAGGCGCCATTCAAGCCTGTACTAATTTGATGGTCATGAGATGCAGGCCTCTGGGAGACTCTGAGCAAACTTCGTGTGCCCCGCAGGCCTGGGGTTACCCTGTTCTGCATACGCGCGGCGGGATATGGCTCCCGTTCCGCGCGTATCTGGACAGGCCGCGCACGATGTACCACGCACTTGAATCATTGCACCATCGCACCACGCGCCACATCACGATCTAGGCACCTTTGCACTTCGACAGAACGACATTGCCCCAACCCGCGCGGCCGGGAAGGAATCGCACATGTCCATCACTGCAGGCAAACTCCCCGCTACTGGCGCCGTTGGCGCCACTCGCGTGCTTCTCGCATGCGTTGCCCTCGTCGCGGGGCTCGTCCTTGCCCTCTCGCTGGGCCTTACCAGGGCGCATGCCACCACGCTCGACGAGACCTTGGCCGACGACGTCTTTGTGAACGAGCCTGGCAGCACCGGGCGATGCACCATCTATGCCGCCACCAACATGCTTCGCCGGGCGGCGCTTCTCAATGGCGACCAGGACTGGAGCTCGATTACCATCTCTTCCATTCCGTCTTCCGGTGGCCTGCCTTTCAGCTTCTCGGTGAGCACGCAGGATGCCGCCTACACCGTGGAGCACGGCTACATCACGGGCTCGACCGTGGCAGAGAGAATCGCAGAGCTTCTTGCCCTGCTTGACGAGAATCCCGCGGGCATCGTGCTGTACACGAGCGCCGGTAACCCGCATGCCGTGACGCTCCTGGGCTACGACGAGAAGACCGGCACCTTTTTTGCCCACGACTCGCTCACGGGCACCACCTCGCCGCTTGACGAGTGCGTGAGCGTGCGCGTCTCCAACGCAAACGCCTACTGGTACGTGGCGAGCCCGGTGTCGGCGCCCGGCCCCATCTCGCTTCAGAATGCAACCGTCACGGTAGAGGATGCGGTGCATGCAGGGCAGACCGTGACGCCGCAGGTAACGGTGACCCTTGACGGCGCGACCCTCACCGAGGGCACCGACTACACGGTGAGCTACGTTGGCAACGACGCCGTGGGCACCGCGCTTGCCGTCGTCACCGGCACGGGGAGCTACAGCGGAACCGCAACCGCCAGCTTTGAGGTGCTCGACGGTACCAAGGCGCTGGTAGGGCGCTGCGCGGGCACCGTCGAGGCGTCGACGGTCACGGGTCAGGGTGCCATGGCCGCGTACGGTGCGGGTGTGCTGGGCTTGGCCGCCTAGGAGGCCCCTCTCCAGTTGCTCCCCGGTGTGCTGCTACAATGCCAGTACTTGTGCACACATCCCAAGGAGCAAACCATGCAGATCTACAACACCCAGACGCACCGGAAGCAGGAGCTCGAGCCCATCGAGCCGGGCAAGATTCGCATGTATGTCTGTGGCCCTACCGTCTATGACCAGATTCACATTGGCAACGCGCGCACGTTCCTCTCGTTTGACGTGATTCGTCGCTACCTCATGTACAAGGGCTACGAGGTCACCTTTGCCCAGAACCTCACCGACGTGGACGACAAGATCATCAACCGCGCCAACGAGCAGGGTCGCACCGCCGCCGACGTGGCGGAGGAGTTCTCCAATGCCTTCATCGAGCAGATGCACCGCTTTGGGATCCTCGACCCCGACATCCGCCCGCGCGCCACGCACGAGATTAAGGCCATGCAGGAGATGATTGAGTCCCTCATCGAGCAGGGCAACGCCTACGTGGCCGACAACGGCGACGTGTACTTCTCGGTGCGCTCGGACAACAACTACGGCGTCCTCTCCGGCCGCGACCTTGACCAGATGCGCGCCGGCGAGCGCGTGGAGGTCAACGACCAGAAGCGCGACCCCTTCGACTTTGCCCTCTGGAAGGCCGCCAAGCCCGGCGAGCCCAGCTGGCCGAGCCCCTGGGGCGACGGTCGCCCTGGTTGGCACACCGAGTGCTGCGCCATGATCCACCGCTATCTGGGTACCCCCATCGACATCCACGGCGGTGGCGCCGACCTCGTCTTCCCGCACCACGAGAACGAGACCGCGCAGGCCATGTGCGCCTGGCACGAGCCGCTTGCCAACCTCTGGATGCACACCGGCATGCTCCGCGTGGACGGCGAGAAGATGTCAAAGAGCCTGGGCAACTTCTACACGCTCAAGGAGGTCCTTGACAAGTACCCCGCCGACGCCGTGCGCCTGCTCATGCTGCAGACCCACTACCGTGCGCCCCTCGACTTCTCCTTCGACCGTCTGGAGGGCGCCGTGGGCACCCTCGAGCGCCTGCGCACGTGCGAGAATAACCTGCTCTGGGCAGCCAAGAACGGCACCGGCAGCGAGGAGCTCGACGCCACGCTGGACTCTGCCGTGAGCGAGACGCGCGACGAGTTCACGTGCCAGATGGACGACGACTTCAACACCGCCGGCGGCCTTGCTGCGATCTTCTCGCTTGTTACCTCCGCGAACACCTACCTTGCCGATGCCGGTACCGCCGCCGGAGGCAAGGCCGCCAAGGCCGCGGCGGAGGCATTGGCCGAGCTTGCGGGCGTCCTGGGCGTCACGCTTGCCTCCGAGGAGGACGAGCTCCCCGCCGAACTGGTGGGCCTTGCCGAGAAGTACGCCGGCTACCAGGGCGACTCTGCCGCCGAGGCCGCGGATGCGCTTATCGCCGCTCGCCAGGCGGCCCGCAAGGCGAAGGATTGGGGCACGGCAGACGGCATCCGCGATGCCATCACCGGGCTGGGCCTGGTCCTCGAGGACACTGCCGCGGGCGCTCGCCTGCGCAGGGCGTAGGTGATGAGAATGGCACGAGGCGACGCACGCCGCGGCCCCTCCCGCAAGGGGCAGGGCTCTTCTCAAGCTGGCCGTGGCGGCCGGTACCGCGGACGCGATCAGCGCGCGGGTGGAAGCGGTGGCCGTCAGGGTCAGGGGAGCCGCGGCCAGCGCGGCCCCCAGCGTTCCGCTACACGCCCGCAGCGTGCGGGTAACCGCCAGGACCAGCAGCGTCCTGCGACGCTTGGCTCCGACCTCATCGAGGGGCGCCGCGCCGTTGCAGAGGCGCTTGACGCTGGCATTCCCATTCGCACCGCCTACGTGCAGGATGGCGCTGGCTCGTCCGAAGGGACTGACAAGACGCTTGACACGCTGGTGCGCAGGCTTGCCGATGCCGGCGTGGAGTGCGAGGTAGTCCCGCGCTCCCGCCTAGATCGCCTCTCGAGCCACGGTGCCCACCAGGGCATCGTCGTGCGGACCAAGCCCTTCTCGTACGCGACCATCGAGGACGTCATTGCCGCAGCGGGCGAGGGAGACGCCCTGGTGGTTGTGCTTGACCACGTGACGGACGAGGGCAACTTTGGTGCCATCGTGCGCTCTGCCGAGGTCGTGGGCGCAGCGGGTGTGGTCGTTGCCAATGCGCGCGCCGCCACGGTTGGCCCGGGCGCCTACAAGACCTCAGCAGGCGCGGTGCTGCACCTCCCCATAGCGCAGGTCCCCAACCTTGCCCGTGCGATCGACCAGCTCAAAGAGGCTGGCTTCTGGGCGTGCGCCGCAACCGAGCACGCGGAGCAGGACGTGTGGCACGCGCCTGTCTACGGCAGGCTTGCCCTCGTCATGGGCTCGGAGGGGGAGGGTATCTCCCGCCTGGTGCTTGACCACTGCGACTTTGGTGCCAGGCTTCCGCAGCGCGGGCGTGTTGAGTCGCTCAATGTTGCCCAGGCAACCACGGTCATGTGCTACGAGTGGCTTCGCCGCGTGAGCGAGGGGGCGCGCTCGGATGCCTAGGCGCCCGCGTCTTGCGCTTCTCGTGGTCGACGGCTACAACGTGGTCCACGGGACCCCGCGCTATGCCGCGCTCATCGACGAGCACGCAGGTGCTGGCGCACTGGCAGACGTGGCGCACCTCTCGCGCGACCCTTATGGACACGACCCATTTGACCGCGCCCGCGAGGCGCTCGTCGCCGACGTGGCTGCCTATGCCCAGGGCAGTTACGAACCCGTGGTGGTCTTCGATGCGGCGGGCAACCTCTCGAGCGAGCGCCCCAACTGGAGCACGGCGGGCGTGCGCGTGGTCTTCTCGCGCACGGGAGAGTCTGCCGACACGGTCATAGAGCGCCTGGTCACCGAGGCGCGCCATGCAGAGAGGGACGTGCTGCTCGTGACCTCGGACAACACCATCCGCTACACCGTGGGCGGGATTCCGGTGACCACAGTCTCGAGTGCGCTTCTCGCCCAGAACATGAGCATCGTGAACCAAGGCGTTGAAGAGGCGCGTGAGCGAGGGTCGCACACGCATCTGAGCCTGGAGGACAGGCTCGACGAAGAGACGCGCGCCAAGCTGGACAAGCTGCGCGGACGTAGGTAGGGGCAGGCCTTCTGTCCCCCTCGCGTGCCAGATTGGTCCAAACACGCTATCATGTCCTCACCGCCGGTATGGCTCAATGGCAGAGCAACGGTTTTGTAAACCGTGGGTTGTGGGTTCGACTCCCTCTACCGGCTCCAGAAACCTTCCGGCCGGAGACAGCTGCCTCCGGCCGAATTTCTTTTGTAAGCGGTAGGCCCGCAGGTGCAAGAAGGTGCTCCCAAGGCCCATCGCCATGCGGTGACAGTCATGTAGCCCACTAGATCTACCTGCGAGTTTGCGCGAATTGTGCGGGAATCGTGGGGTAGATACGCCCGGTACCGGGGTACGCGTTGACAGGATTATTTCCACGTCGTATTATTCACTCCGCTGCAGGGGGTTCGCCCCGTGCGGTACTTGAAAACGGAATGGGGATGTGGCACAGCGGCAACTGCGGCGGACTGTAAATCCGCTCCCTCTGGGTTCCTTGGTTCGAGTCCAAGCATCCCCACCATGCCCGTGTAGCTCAGTCGGTAGAGCACTTCGTTGGTAACGAAGAGGTCACCGGTTCGAATCCGGTCGCGGGCTCCATTTTTCAAGTGCACGGCTCCATGCCGGTGTAGCTCAGCTGGTTAGAGCACGCGGCTCATACCCGCGATGTCACTGGTTCGAATCCAGTCACCGGTACCAGGCTTTTCTGCGGCGCTTCGGCGCCGCTGAGCATAAATAGGCGTATTTCTGTACCATGGAATGGCCGGAGAGGTTCGTTCCAAAAGGAGGATTGGCAATGGCCAAGGAGAAGTTCGATCGTTCTAAGCCGCACGTAAACATCGGTACCATTGGTCACGTCGACCACGGCAAGACTACGCTGACCGCGGCCATCACCAAGGTTCTCTCCGAGACCGAGGGCTGCAAGGCTGAGTACACCGCCTTCGAGAACATCGACAAGGCTCCCGAGGAGCGTCAGCGCGGCATTACCATCTCCGTTGCTCACGTCGAGTATGAGACCTGGGAGCGCCACTACGCTCACGTTGACTGCCCCGGCCACGCCGACTACGTCAAGAACATGATTTCCGGCGCTGCTCAGATGGATGGCGCCATCCTCGTTATCGCCGCTACCGACGGCCCCATGGCCCAGACCCGCGAGCACATCCTGCTTGCCCGTCAGGTCGGCGTTAAGTACATCATCGTCTTCCTGAACAAGTGCGACATGGTCGACGACGAGGAGCTCATCGACCTGGTCGAGATGGAGACCCGCGACCTGCTCTCCGAGTATGGCTACGACGGCGACAACACCCCGATCATCCGTGGCTCCGCTCTCGGCGCCCTCAACGGCGAGCAGAAGTGGGTTGATTCCATCATCGAGCTCATGCACACCGTTGACTCCTACATTCCCACGCCTGCTCGTGACAACGAGAAGCCGTTCCTGATGGCCGTCGAGGATGTCATGACCATCTCCGGCCGCGGTACCGTCGCTACCGGCCGTGTCGAGCGCGGCGAGCTCAAGCTCAACGAGCCCGTTGAGATCGTTGGCATCAAGCCCACCCAGACCTCCGTCGCTACCGGCATCGAGATGTTCCGCAAGACGCTGGACTTCTGCGAGGCTGGCGACAACGTGGGCATCCTGCTCCGTGGCATCAAGCGCGAGGACATCGAGCGTGGCCAGGTTCTCTGCAAGCCCGGTTCGGTTACCCCGCACACCAAGTTCACCGGCGAGATTTACGTCCTCACCAAGGAGGAGGGTGGCCGTCACACCCCGTTCTTCTCCGGCTATCGTCCCCAGTTCTACTTCCGCACCACTGACGTGACTGGTGACATCACCGAGCTCACCGACAAGGATGGCAACAAGGTCGAGATGGCTATGCCCGGCGACCACGTCACCATCGCGTGCGAGCTCATCCACCCCATCGCTATGGAGGAGGGCCTGCGCTTCGCTATCCGCGAGGGCGGTCACACCGTCGGCGATGGTCGTGTCTCCACGATTGTCGAGTAACTTCTCTTTGAAGTGACCTCAAGGCCCGGCATCCGCAAGGGTGTCGGGCCCTTCTCTTGAGATTCGCGCCTAAAGGCTCTGGGCCACGCGTTTCTCAGCGCTTCCATCGTGCAAGCAGGACTACCTATCGCGTGGATGTTATGTGAGGTAATCCACAGAATGGACGTTAACTTGACAGGAAGCGTTAGGTAATGGTAACGTTCTCCACCGCGCCATCTTCGAGGATGGCCTCGAAGTGACATGGTGTCTCAGGAGGATTCATGCGTACACTTGTTACACTTGCATGCACCGAGTGCAAGCGCCGCAACTACACCACGACCAAGAACAAGGCGAACACCCCTGATCGTCTTGAGATGAAGAAGTATTGTCCGTGGTGCCGTAAGCACACGCTTCACCGCGAGACCCGCTAAACTAGGTGGGTCCACACACGCCAGTAGTTCAATTGGTAGAGCATCGGTCTCCAAAACCGAGTGTTGAGGGTTCGAGTCCTTCCTGGCGTGCCAGAATTTCCCACCGGCTTTCCCTTCGGGGTTAGCCGGTTTCCATGTAAAGGCCAGTCTTTTAGGAGTCGCGAGGATGCCGAACAAGGACAGGAACAAGAGGAGTGTCCGCAAGGCGCGTGCCCAGAAGCGCGCCGAGCGCGAGGCCGCTCAGGCTGCCTCTGCCGCTTCCTCGAAGCCCCAGAAGGCTGAGGGCGCAAGTAAGCAGGCGGCTGCTGCCACTGCCAAGGCGCCCGAGAAGCAGAACAAGCCTGCAAAGGCGAGCAACAAGAAGCCGGGTCTTGGCAAGCGCATCAGCAACTACTTTGCCGCTGTGCGCACCGAGATGAAGCGTGTCGTGTGGCCCTCGAAGGACGAGCTCCGCAACTACTCTGTTGCCGTTATCGTCTCTCTCGTGGTCTTTGGCATTGCTCTCTGGCTTGTCGACACCGGCATCGTGGCCTTGCTCGTTGGCTACACGAGTTTGGGGGCATAGGCCATGGCTAAGCGCTGGTACGTCATTCACACGTACTCCGGGTACGAGAACAAGGTCAAGACCGATCTTGAGCACCGCATCGAGACCTATGGCATTGGCGACAAGGTCGTGGACATTCAGATCCCGACCGAGGAGGTCACCGAAGTCAAGGACGGCGGCAAGCGCGAGACCAAGGAGGCCAAGGTCTTCCCGGGCTACGTCCTCGTTCGCATGGAGGTAGACGATAACACCTGGGCCGTCGTGCGTAACACGCCCGGCGTCACTGGCTTTGTTGGCCTTGACGGCAAGCCCACGCCGCTCCGTCGCGACGAGTTCGACAAGATCATGCGTCGTGGTGGCGTGCGCACCAGTGCGGCCACTCCCACCCCCAAGCGCACCTCGACCAACATCGAGCCCGGCATGTCCGTGCGCGTTCTCTCTGGTCCCCTTGCAGATTTCGACGGCCAGGTCTCCGAGGTCAACGCCGAGGCAGGCAAGGTCAAGGTCATGCTCATGATCTTTGGCCGCGAGACCCCCGTCGAGCTCACGCTTGACCAGATCTCTGTCATCAGCTAGGAACTTCTGGCAGGTCCCGTATCGGTGAGGATGGCTTCTCGGGCGCCTGCGTGAAGATAGATACAAAGCACGCTCTCCAGGAGGAATATCATGCCCAAGAAGAAGGTCACTCACTTTATCAAGCTCCAGATTCCGGCTGGCGCAGCCAACCCCGCGCCTCCCGTTGGTCCCGCCCTTGGTGCTGCCCAGGTCAACATCATGCAGTTCTGCCAGGCCTTCAACGCTGCCACCAAGGATCAGGCCGGCGACATCATCCCCGTCGAGATCACCGTCTACGAGGACCGCACCTTTGACTTCGTGACCAAGACCCCGCCTGCGGCCCACCTCATCAAGAAGGAGCTTGGCCTGAAGAGCGGCTCCGGCGTTCCTCAGCGCGACAAGGTCGGCCAGCTTACCCAGGAGCAGCTCACCAAGATCGCTCAGATCAAGATGCCGGACCTCAACGCCAACGACATCGAGGCCGCCAAGAAGATCGTCGCCGGCACCGCTCGCTCCATGGGCGTCACCATCGCCGAGGACTAGTACCAACTAGGCACCATGCGCCCCTTACGGGGCGCCTCTCAGGATATGGCGGGCTTGCCGCCAACTATGTGGGAGGGCCAAAGCCCGTTGACCACAGGAGGTATCACATGCCAAAGCACGGAAAGAACTATAACGCCGCTGCCGCCAAGGTTGAGGCTGGCAAGGTCTACTCGCCCAAGGTGGCCATGACGCTCGCCAAGGAGCTCTCCTCCGCTAAGTTCGACGAGACCGTCGAGGTCGCCATTCGCCTGGGCGTCGACACCCGCAAGGCCGATCAGAACATTCGTGGCTCCATCTCGCTGCCCAACGGCACTGGCAAGACCGTTCGCGTTGCCGTCTTTGCCGAGGGCGCCAAGGCCGCCGAGGCCGAGGCTGCCGGCGCCGACATCGTCGGCTCCGACGACCTCATCGAGGAGGTCCAGAAGGGCAACATCAACTTCGACGCCGTCATCGCCACGCCCAACCTCATGGGCAAGGTCGGCCGTCTCGGCCGTATCCTCGGCCCCCGCGGCCTCATGCCTAACCCCAAGCTGGGTACCGTGACCATGGATGTCGAGAAGATGGTCAAGGAGCTCAAGGCCGGTCGCGTCGAGTACCGCGCTGATCGTTACGGCATCTGCCACGTCCCCATGGGTAAGGCGTCCTTCGACGTCAAGGCGCTTGTCGAGAACTACGGCGCGCTCCTCACCGAGCTGCTGCGCGTCAAGCCCTCGAGCGCCAAGGGCAAGTATGTCAAGTCCATCGTGATTTCCACCACCATGGGCCCTGGCATCAAGGTCGACACCACCAAGACCCGCGACTTCATGGAGGACTAGCTCCAGCCGCATAGTGGTACGCAAGCCCCACTCACCCGAGCGGGGCTATTTTTATAAGACGAGGGGATTGTCCCTTTGTCTCATCGCATGCAATCCCGGGCGCTTATGTGTCGATGGCGTGTCTTGCCTGGGCGTCTTGACGCGCGGGTATCTAGCGTGCAAGAATAGCCGCTGCAGGTTTTTATCCTGCATTGCACACGTTGCACGTCCCGCTGCCAAAGACAGCCGGTGCCTTAGGGCTCAAAGGGGAAACCCGCCTGCCGAGGTGGTCTCAGCTATGAACCTATGAGGCCCCGTTTGGCTGCGCCAAGCGGGGCCCTCTCATGCGAGGGGCCCGCCGCGTCGGCGGATCGTGCCCGGAAACGCATGAGAAGGAGGTGTTCACATGCCAGCACAGTCCAACATCGACATGCTCGAGAAGGTCAAGGGTTCAATCGAGGCCTCCAAGGGTGTCTTTGTCGTCGACTACCGCGGCCTCACCGTCAAGGAGGCCCAGGAGCTCCGTCGCGCCCTGCGCGAGGCCAACGCACACATGAAGGTCTACAAGAACAACATCGTGCGCATTGCCCTCAATGAGGCCGAGATGCCCAACATCGACGACATGCTCAAGGGCACCTGCGCCTACGTCTTCTACGAGAAGGATCCTGTCGAGGCCGCCAAGGTCCTGAAGCAGGAGGCCGACAAGCTCAAGAAGATGCAGATCCTGGGTGGCATCGCCGACGGCAAGGCCATTTCGGCCGAGGAGGCTCTCGCATACGCCGAGCTCCCGTCCCGCGACGAGCTGCTCGCCAAGCTCGTGTACGTCATTGGCAGCCCGCTCTCCGGCATTGCGCAGGTGTGCGCTGGTCCCGCCAGGGGCCTCGTCACCGCGCTCCAGGCGGTCGCCGACAAGCAGGCCGCCTAGCGCCCTGCTGCACTACACGCACTACCGGCATTACCAGAAAAACCTGAGGGCACATGAGGTGCCCCAACGCAAAGGAGAATTAGCATGGCTGCTACCAAGGAAGAGATCATCGAGGCCCTCAAGGAGATGCCCGCCCTCGAGCTTTCTGAGCTCGTCCACGAGCTGGAGGACGTCTTCGGCGTTTCCGCCGCCGCCCCCGTCGCCGTTGCCGCTGCCCCCGCAGCTGGCGCTGCTGCCGCCGAGGAGGAGGAGAAGACCAACTTCGACGTTGAGCTGACCTCCTTCGGCTCCAACAAGATCGCCGTCATCAAGGTCGTCCGTGCCCTTACCAGCCTCGGCCTCAAGGAGGCCAAGGACAAGGTGGAGTCCGCTCCTACCGTCCTGCTCGAGGGTGCCAAGAAGGAGGACGCCGAGGACGCCAAGAAGCAGCTCGAGGAGGCCGGCGCCACCGTCACCCTGAAGTAGCTTCAGGTTTCTCGGACGCTCTGCTTGAGTTCAAGGGGTCGGGCCACATGGCTCGGCCCCTTTTGTATGCGGGGTGTGGGGGACCTTGACAGCGCCTATGTGCTTGCCGTCGCTCCGGTAAAGGGGTTCCCTATAGCCCGACTCGTTGTTACCGGCACGGAAGATAGAGAAACCCTCAGCTGCGGAAACTCAGCGGCCCCTTGACGGGGCGGTAACAAGCGTGCGTTGCAGCAAGCCGTTGTTACCGGCACGTCTAGGTTTTGGTGTATTTGCCCAGTTGATGCCCCGCAGCTTTAATGGAACGGTAGCAAGCCGTCATATCCTGGCGCCGCGTCCGGCCCATGGATGCCAGTGGCTCGCCGAGCCCCCCATGATTCCTCCACAAGCTTTCTGGGATTTTGCGGGAAACGCGTGAAAACTTGGAGAATCTAATAGAAAATGCTGGGCAAGTCAAGACTTGTTGTTGACGAGAGTCTTGACCTTGGCTAGATTACTAGTTTGCGACAATTGCCGCCTTCCACCCTTTTGAAGGAGGAAAAGCCTGGTGTCTACCGCAAAGACTTCTCTTACTAAACCGCAAGTCACCCGAACGCGCAAGAGCTTTAGCAAAATCCCCCCTGCGATGGAGCTGCCCAACCTCATCTCCGTCCAGAAGGACTCGTTCAAGCACTTCATGACCGACGGCATCGCCGAGTCCTTCGCGGAGTTCTCTCCCATCGAGAACTCTGCTGGGACCATGCAGGTGACCTTCGGTGAGCACCAGTTTGGTGACCCGTCCCACAGCCTGGCTGAGTGCCGCGCAAAGGACCTGTCCTACCAGGCGCCTCTCTTCGTGGATGTGCGTTTTATCAACAAGGAGACCGGCGAGATCAAGGAGCAGCTCGTCTTCATGGGCGACTTCCCGCTCATGACCGACCGCGGCACCTTCATCATCAACGGCTCCGAGCGCGTTGTGGTCTCCCAGCTGGTCCGCTCGCCCGGCGTGTACTTTGCCGCCGAGATGGATTCCGGCGTTCTCGTCCACCGCGTCCAGTTCATCCCCGCGCGTGGCGCATGGCTCGAGTTTGAGGTCGACAAGCGCGGCCACCTCGTGGTCTCCATCGACCGCAAGCGTCGCCAGAGCGCAACGTCGTTCCTGCGCGCCCTCGGCATCGCCGAGACCGACGACGAGCTCCTCTCGCTCCTCGGCGACTCCGACGTTGTCCGCTCGACCATCGAGCGCGACGTCGCGACCACGCGCGAGGACGCCCTTCTCGAGATTTATCGTCGTCAGCGCCCCGGCGAGCCCCCCACCGTGGACTCCGCCCGCTCGCTGCTCGACGGCCTCTATTTCAACCCGCAGCGCTACGACCTGGCTCGCGTTGGTCGCTACAAGGTCAACAAGAAGCTCGGCCTCGACGTCGACGCCAACGAGCGCGTGATCACCAGCGAGGACATCGTGGCGGCCCTGCGCTACCTCCTTGCCCTCCACGCCGGCGACGAGACCAAGCACACCGATGACATCGACCACTTTGGCAACCGTCGCGTGCGCACCGTGGGCGAGCTCGTCCAGAACCAGTTCCGCATTGGCATGAGCCGCATGGAGCGCGTCGTGCGCGAGCGTATGGCTTCCCAGGACGCTGACGACATCACGCCGCAGTCGCTGATCAACATTCGCCCGATTGTGGCGGCCATCAAGGAGTTCTACGGCTCCTCTCAGCTGTCGCAGTTCATGGACCAGGCCAACCCGCTGGCCGGCCTCACGCACAAGCGTCGTCTCTCGGCCCTTGGCCCTGGCGGCCTTGCCGGCCACAAGTCCGGTTCCAGCCGCCGCACCAACGTGCCCACGGCCGTCCGCGACGTCCACAACTCGCACTACTCCCGCATGTGCCCCATCGAGACCCCCGAGGGCCCCAACATCGGCCTCATCGGCTCGCTGGCCCTCTATGCGCACGTGAACGACTATGGCTTCATTGAGGCCCCGTACCGCAAGGTCGTCGACGGCAAGGTTACCGACGAGATCGTGTGGATGACCGCTGACGAGGAGGAGAACCACAACATCGCGCCGGCCAACACCCCCGTTGACCCCAAGACGCGCCGCTTTGTGGTCGTTGACTCCAAGGGCAACATCACCAACCCCGACCGAGTCATTGCCCGTACGCGCGACTTCGACGGCTCCTTTGGTGCCCCCGCACAGGTCGAGGTCTCTGACGTCGACTTCATGGACGTCTCGCCCCGCCAGATGCTCTCCGTCGCCGCGAACCTCATCCCGTTCCTCGAGCACGATGACGCCAAGCGTACCCTCATGGGCGCCAACATGCAGCGCCAGGCCGTGCCTCTGATTCGTCCGCACGCCCCGTACGTGGGCACAGGCATGGAGGCCCGCGCCGCCCTCGACTCCGGCGAGGTCATCCGCGCGGCCCACGCTGGTGTTGTCGACAAGGTCGACGCCGCTCACGTGGTTGTCTACTCTGACGAGCGCGGCGCCGAGGAGTACGACCTGCCCAAGTACCAGCGCTCCAACCAGAGCACCTGCATCAACCACCGTCCCATCGTGCACGTGGGCGATCACGTAGAGGCTGGCCAGCCCCTGGCTGACGGCACCTCGATCGATCACTCCGAGCTCGCGCTCGGCGTGAACCTCACCGTGGCCTACATGCCGTGGGAGGGCTACAACTACGAGGACGGCATCATCGTCTCCGACCGTGTGGTCCAGGAGGACCTGCTCACCTCGATCAACATCTCCCGTCACGAGATCGATGCCCGCGACACCAAGCTCGGTCCTGAGGAGATTACCCGCGAGATTCCCAACCAGTCTGAGGAGATGCTCGCAAACCTCGACGATGACGGCATCATCCGCATCGGTGCCGAGGTCGGCCCCGGCGACATCCTGGTGGGCAAGGTTACGCCCAAGGGCGAGACGGCCCTCACGGCCGAGGAGCGCCTGCTCCGTGCCATCTTTGGCGCCAAGGCCCACGATGTGCGCGACACCTCGCTCAAGATGCCTCACGGTGCCTACGGCCGCGTCGTCGACGTCGTTCGCTTTAGCCGCGAGGCCGGAGACGACCTCCAGCCTGGCGTGAACGAGCTCGTCCGCGTCTTCGTTGCTCAGCGCCGCAAGATCCAGCAGGGCGACAAGATCTCCGGCCGCCACGGCAACAAGGGCGTTGTCTGCAAGGTTCTGCCCGTTGAGGACATGCCCTACATGGCCGACGGCACGCCTGTGGACGTCCTTCTCGACCCCCTGGGCGTTCCTTCTCGTATGAACGTGGGCCAGCTGCTCGAGTGCCACCTTGGCTGGGGCGCTACCCACGGCTGGGATGACACCACGCCGGACTCCAAGACCTACGTTCCCGGCCCCATCCCCGTGGCCACGCCCGTCTTTGACGGCGCGACCGACAAGGAGGTCGCCGAGATCATCCGCCGTACCAACGTGAACCTCATGAACAAGGCCATGCTGGAGTACGGCAAGCACATGAACGCTGACTTCGTGCCGCAGCTCAACGATCGCGGCAAGACCACGCTCTACGACGGCCGCACAGGCGAGGCGTTCAAGAGCCCCATCACGGTGGGCACCTCCTACATCCTGAAGCTCGGCCACATGGTCGACGACAAGATCCACGCGCGTTCGACCGGCCCCTACAGCCTCGTCACGCAGCAGCCCCTGGGCGGCAAGGCTCAGTTCGGCGGCCAGCGCTTCGGCGAGATGGAGGTCTGGGCCCTCTACGCCTACGGCGCGGCAAACGTCCTGCACGAGATGATGACCATCAAGTCCGACGACACCAACGGTCGTGTGAAGACCTACGAGGCCATCGTCAAGGGCGAGAACGTTCCTTCGCCTGGCATCCCCGAGTCCTTCAAGGTTCTCGTCAAGGAGATGCGCTCCCTCGCGCTCGATATCGAGCCCATTTCCTACAAGAAGAAGGCCGAGCCCAAGCCCGAGGAGGAGAAGAAGGCCGCGGTCAAGGAGAACCCCGTGGACGTCTTCGCCAACATCAACACCACCGATGACCTCGTCAAGGGCCTTGCCCGCGACCTCGGCGAGTCCGACGACCTCGTCGGCGACGCCAACAGCGATAAGGAGTAGCGACTGTGGCAGAATTCGATACCACCGACTTCGACGCTATCAAGATCTCTCTCGCCTCTGCCGACCAGATTCGCAGCTGGTCGCACGGCGAGGTCAAGAAGCCCGAGACGATCAACTACCGCACGCTCAAGCCCGAGAAGGATGGCCTGTTCTGCGAGAAGATTTTTGGTCCCGTCAAGGACTGGGAGTGCGCCTGCGGCAAGTACAAGGGCATTCGCTTCAAGGGCATCATCTGCGAGCGCTGCGGCGTTGAGGTGACCACCGCCAAGGTGCGCCGCGAGCGCATGGGCCACATCGAGCTCGCCGCGCCCGTGAGCCACATCTGGTACTTCAAGAGCCCCGCGAGCTTCCCCATGTCGCGTCTGCTCGACATGAAGAGCAAGGACCTCGAGAAGGTCCTCTACTTCGCAAGCTACGTGATTACCGACGTCGACACCGAGGCCCGCGAGGCCGATGCCGACGACCTCAAGGAGGAGCTAGCCGCAGACCTCGAGGAGCTGGACGCCGAGCGTGACGACCAGATCGAGCGTCTGAAGGAGCAGGGCCAGGCCACCGGTGACGAGTTTGACGACGTCGAGCCCCTCTCCGAGGAGGAGGTCCGTGCCGGTATCGCCGATCTCGAGGAGGAGTACGAGGAGGAGAAGGCGCTGCGCCGCGAGGCCTACGAGCAGTTCATGCAGCTCGAGAAGCGCCAGCTCATCTCCGATGAGGCGCTCTTCTCCGAGCTCAAGCGCTACTACGGCATCTACTTCAAGGGCGGCATGGGCGCCGAGGCTGTGCGTGAGCTGCTCCGTGGCATCGACCTCGAGAAGGAGGCCACCGAGCTTCGCGCCATCATCGCGTCCGAGGACTCCCAGAAGCAGAAGCGCGAGAAGGCCATCAAGCGCCTGGAGATCGTCGACGCCTTCCTCAAGGGCGGCAACGACCCCGCCAACATGATCCTGGACGTCATCCCCGTGATCCCGCCCGACCTGCGCCCCATGGTGCAGCTCGACGGTGGCCGCTTTGCTGCGTCCGACCTCAACGACCTCTACCGTCGCGTGATCAACCGCAACAACCGACTCAAGCGCCTGCTCGACCTTGACGCTCCCGCAATCATCGTCAACAACGAGAAGCGCATGCTCCAGGAGTCCGTGGACGCCCTCTTCGACAATGGCCGCCGTGGTCGTCCCGTCACCGGCCGTGGCGGACGCCCGCTCAAGTCGCTCGCCGAGGCCCTCAAGGGCAAGCAGGGCCGCTTCCGCCAGAACCTGCTGGGCAAGCGTGTCGACTACTCCGGCCGTTCGGTCATCGTCGTCGACCCGCACCTCAAGCTGCACCAGTGCGGCCTGCCTTCGGCCATGGCGCTCGAGCTCTTCAAGCCCTTCGTGATGCGCCGCCTGGTCGAGCTGGGCAAGGTCGAGAACATCAAGGGCGCCAAGCGCGCCATCGACCGTGGCATGCCCGCCGTCTGGGACGTGCTCGACGAGGTCATCCAGGACCGCCTGGTGCTCCTCAACCGTGCACCTACGCTGCACCGCCTCTCCATCCAGGCCTTCGAGCCGGTCCTTGTTGAGGGCAAGGCCATCCATCTGCACCCGCTGGTGTGCGCCCCCTTCAACGCCGACTTCGACGGCGACCAGATGTCGGTCCACGTGCCTCTCTCCACGCAGGCGCAGACCGAAGCGCGCGTCCTCATGCTCTCGACCAACAACCTGCGCAAGCCTGCCTCCGGCGAGGTCGTTACCGTGCCTTCTCAGGACATGGTCTTTGGCACGTACTTCCTCACCACCGCCAAGGACGGCGCCGAGGGCGAGGGCCGCGTCTTCGCGGACTTCGACGACGCCATTCTCGCCTTCGACAACCGCGACGACTTGGACATCCAGGCCAACATCAAGGTTCGCGTGAGGCCCCAGGACGCCAACGTGGTCGAGGACGGTCGCAGGATCTTCCGCACCTTCGACAAGTGGAACAGCCCTGTGGACTACGACGTCACCGATCACGCGGTGCGTGTCGAGACCACCGTTGGCCGCGTGATCTTCAACACGCGCTGCCTGCCCGCTGACTATCCCTTCATCAACTACAAGATGAACAAGGGCGACATCAAGAACCTCGTCAACGACGCGTGCGATCGCTACAGCACCGCGGACGTCGAGCCCATCCTCGACGCTATCAAGGAGACGGGCTTCCACTACGCAACCGTGGCCGGCCTGACGGTCTCGGTCTGGGATGCTGTCATCCCGTCTGAGAAGCAGGAGATGCTCGACGAGGCGCAGGACAAGGTCGACGAGATTAACGAGTACTACGAGGACGGCTTCCTCTCCGAGAGGGAGCGCCACGTGGAGGTCGTCAACGCCTGGACCGAGTGCACCAACAAGCTTGGCTCCAAGATGCTCGAGGGCTTCGCCGAGGACAACCCCATCTACATGATGGCCGACTCCGGCGCCCGTGGTTCCAAGACGCAGCTCCGCCAGCTCGCCGGTATGCGTGGCCTCATGGCCGATATGTCCGGCGATACCATCGACCTGCCCATTAAGGCAAACTTCCGTGAGGGCCTGCTGCCGCTCGAGTACTTCATCTCCACCTACGGCGCCCGTAAGGGCCTCGTGGATACGGCGTCCCACACGTCCGACTCCGGCTACCTTACCCGCCGTCTGGTCGACGTTGCCCAGGATGTCATTGTTCGCGAGGAGGACTGCGGCACCGACGAGGCCGTGACCTACCCGCTCATCAAGCCGGGCGAGACCGACGTGGACGCCGACCTTATTGGCCGCTGCGCACTCAACGACATCGTTGACCCTGCCACCGGCGAGGTTCTCATCCCCCGTGACGGCTACATCGAGTCCAAGGAAGACCTCAAGAAGCTCGTTGCCCATGGTCTCAAGAAGGTCCAGCTCAGGGCCCTTCTCACCTGTAAGTCCAAGTACGGCGTCTGCCAGAAGTGCTACGGCTGGGACCTCTCGACCCGTCGTCCCGTCAACATTGGCACGGCCGTTGGCATCATCGCTGCCCAGTCCATCGGCGAGCCGGGTACCCAGCTTACGATGCGTACGATTCACTCCGGCGGCGTCGCTGGCGCTGACGACATCACGCAGGGCCTCCCCACGGTTGCCCGCATGTTCGACGTCGTCGGCAACGTCAACGAGAAGATCCTTGGCCGCGAGGCAGACCTCGCGCCCGTCTCGGGCACCCTGCTCGTCACGCCCGAGCAGACCGAGTACCTCATCCGCATCGTTGACACCGACGACCGCTCTCGCATCCTCGAGGAGTGGCGCATCCCCGCGTCCGCGCGCTTCATGCCGGGCATGGAGGACGGCGTCGAGGTCCGCGCCGGTGACCAGATTACCCGTGGCTTCGTCAACTTCCGCAAGCTGCGCAAGCTCACCGACATCGAGTCGACGATGCACACCTTTGTTGCCTCCGTCAAGGACGTCTACACCTCCCAGGGCGTTGACCTCAACGACAAGCACATCGAGGTCATTGCCCGCCAGATGCTGCGCCGCGTCCAGGTGACCAACCCCGGCGACTCCCAGTACCTCCTCGGCCAGTACGTGGACCGCTACGTCTTTGCCGACACGGTGCGCAACGTTGCCCTGGCTGGCGGCACCCCGCCCGAGGCAGAGCCCGTCATCCTTGGTACGCTCAAGGTGGCAAGCTCCATCGACTCCTGGCTCTCCAGCGCGTCGTTCATCCGTACCGCTGGCGTGCTCACCGACTCCTCCATTGCCGGTGACGTGGACCACCTGCTCGACCTCAAGTCCAACGTCATCGTGGGCAAGCAGATTCCCGCCGGCACCGGTCTCTCCGCGTACCGTGGCGTCGAGCTCACCTACCACGGCACCAAGATCGATGGTCCCACCTCCCCTCAGGCGCAGAGCCTGCCCGAGTGGGCGCCCGACGAGCTCAAGGGCATCGAGGAGAAGCTCCCCAAGCAGCTCGACTGGGTGGGCGACGACTACGGTTACGGCGGGGTCTACTCGAAGAACGGCCGCACCCTCTCCAGCGAGGATGCCAAGCTTTACCTCTTCGACGACCTTGGCGTCTCGCAGCGCTGGACCAACAAGTTCAGCGAGGTGGGCATCGAGACCGTGGGCGACCTCATCGGCAAGACCGAGGATGACCTGCTGCGCATTGACGGCATTGGCGCAAAGGCCATCGAGGAGCTCCGCGACGGCCTCGAGGCGCGCGGCCTGCTCTACATCCTCGAGCCGGATGACGACGAGGCAGACTCCGAGGACCTCTCGCAGCTCCTCAACATGGTCTTCTCGCCCGACGCTGATTCGGACATCATGCTGGGCACCGCGGCTCCTGCCAAGCACCACTACGACGACGAGCTCATCGGCGGCTCCGCTGACGCGCGGTCCAGCGACTCCGATGTCATCAACGAGGACCTGGGCTCTCTGGATGACCTGCTCTCGCAGGTGGTCAAGCAGGAAAACGCCTCCGATGACGGTGACGAGAACAACGAGTAGCCCACGCACGGGCCAGGTGGCGAACCTGCCGCACAGATAGATAGACGGGCCCCGGCATCGCGTCGGGGCCCGTTTTGTGTGCGAGCGCTTGCGTGCTTTGATGAAGCCCTGCGTACAGGCTGCGCCAAGAAGTACCACGATCCACGCAACGTACAGCGTGTCGTAGGGGAGCTGGACGCCAAGTGCGTTGGCGCCAAGGAGCAGCCAGAGCAGGCTGTACAAGATGGCATGCGTGATCACGAAAAGCCTGCTGCCCATGGGTATGTCAAACCTTCTTGTCATGTAAGGGAAGGCGAGCACGGAGGGGAGAAGGACGACCCAACACGCGATCTTTGCTACTCCAGCCGGGAGCGAGGCGGCAAGTATTCCAATGACAACCGATGCCTGTGCGTAGGCGTGGTAGCCAGCCTTTGAGCGGGGGCCGTTCTCCGTGGGGCTCTCCTCTGCCATTCAAGTTCAATAGGTGTGGTAGCGCGATCTTCCCCATGGGCTAAAGATAATGGTCTTATGCGTTGGCCCGCCGTGCTGTTGACCTACGGCAAATGGGCTCGTGTGCCAGCCAAGCGGTAACCGGGTACCATGAACCAGAATGAGAGTTGATTGTGCCGCCAACGGTGGGGGGAGGACCCATGAATGAGGCGTGCTCGAGGGGCCTTCTCGACGAGTACCTTTCTAACGACGACGTGGTCTATGACGCCACGCAGATTTTTGACGCGCTCTCTGACCTGACGCGCTTCCGCATTCTGGGGGCGCTCTCGCTGGGCGAGAAGAGCGTCTCTGACCTTGAGGAGATCTGCGCCGTCTCGCAGTCGGCAATATCGCACCAGCTACGGCTGCTGCGCGACCGAGGGTTGGTGACTGCCCGCCGAGACGGACGTCGGGTGATCTACTCGCTGGCAGACGAACATGTGACCACCCTCATCTCCGTTGGCCTGCTGCACGCCGCCGAGCCCGTGCGTGCCAGCGAGGAGTAGGTCACGCTCAGATGCCGTTTCTCTCGGCTGTCTCCTAGCGATGTCCTCCGTACACAAAACGGTGTTCTCTAGCGGAATCTGAGAACTGCGATACTCTTGACCTGCGCAATCGTCCGTCTGACTTCTCAAAAACCGACAAAGAACAGGGATGCGGGCGGGGTCGCTTTGCCGCTCGTTGAGGCTTGGCTGTAGGTGGATGTCTCCTCCTCAATCTCTCCTCCACGCCGCATTTATTGCGCGAATTTCCTTGATGACTAATCACCCAACTGGGATGACGCAGATTTGGCAAAGAATATCGCGCAATAAATCGGAGAGGACCGCGGGATACGCGCAAGGAACACACGCCAGCCGCAGAAAAAGTCTCATTTTTCTAAATCGGGAGCGGGGAACTGTGGAAGCTTTACGTCCGTTTCAGATATGCCTGCAAAGAACGGTGGCGGGGAAGAGTGCCGTGCGCTGGGCGCGGGACCTCCATTGACCCATATGCACCAACATGGTAGTGTACGTATGAACACGTGCTCATGTGTTCACTGGATTAGACACATGAGCGCCAAGGTGTACGGCTGAACCAATGGAGGACACGATGTCTTGCTCATGCTGCCACCACGAGGGTGAAGAGAAGGACGAGAAGGTCACCTGCGCTACCTGCGCCGATGATGACGAGGAGGCGCTCGAAGGCGAGGGTGACGGTGGCGAAGAGGACGATGACGACGAGGACCCGTCGGTCCTCATGCGTCGCATCATCGTAGCCGCGGTGCTTCTCGTCGCGGCAGTTATCATCCAGCGCCTGACAGACCTGCCGCTCTGGGCGCAGCTCCTCATCTACCTGCCGTCCTACGTGGTCGCGGGAGGTAGCGTGATTGCCGAGGCCGCCGAGTCTGTGGCGCATGGGCACCCCTTCGATGAGGACTTCCTCATGTCCATCGCCACCATTGGTGCCCTGCTCATTGGCTTTGTGCCCGGCGGAGAGCCCCAGTTTGCCGAGGCCGTCTTCGTAATGCTCTTCTTCCAGGTGGGTGAGCTCTTCGAGGGCATCGCCGAGGGCAATTCCAAGCGCTCGATCAAGGAGCTCCTGGACATCCGCCCCGATACCGCAAACGTCGAGCGCAACGGCGAGGTGGCCGTTGTCGACCCCAATTCGGTGCAGGTGGGGGAGGTCATCCTGGTAAAGCCTGGCGAGAAGATCCCCCTCGACGGAACCGTGATTGAAGGCACCTCAAGCCTCGACACCCGCGCCATCACCGGCGAGTCCGTGCCGCGCTCCGTCAAGCCCGGCGAGGCTGCGTTCTCTGGCTGCGTGAACCTTTCCGGCGTGCTTCGCCTGCGCGTGACCAAGGCCTTTGGCGAGTCCACGGCAAGCAAGATCATCGACATGGTCAAGAATGCCGGCTCCAATAAGTCCCGCTCCGAGAAGTTCATCAAGCGCTTTGCCAAGGTCTATACGCCCATCGTGGTCTACCTGGCCATTGCAGTGGCTGTGCTTCCGCCGCTCGTCTCGGGTGACTTTGGCGCCAACTTCGCCAAGTGGCTCCTGCGCGCTCTCACCTTCCTCGTGGTCTCGTGCCCCTGTGCGCTGGTCCTCTCGGTGCCCCTCACGTTCTTTGGTGGCATCGGCAGCGCCTCCAAGCACGGCATCCTCGTGAAGGGGTCGAACTACCTCGAGGCTCTGGCAAAGGCGCAGACCGTTGTCTTCGACAAGACGGGCACGCTCACCAAGGGCGTCTTCAAGGTCACCACGGTCCACCCGTCGCATCTGACCGAAGAGCAGCTCCTCCACTTGGCCGCTCATGTGGAGCACAACTCCACGCACCCCATCGCGGCCGCGCTTCGCGATGCCTATCCCAGTGATCACGACGGCTGCACCGTGACTGACGTTACCGAGGAGGCCGGCCACGGCGTGCTTGCCACGGTCAACGGCCATAGGGTGGCAGTTGGCAACGACCGCCTGATGGATGAGGTGGGTGCCACCTGGCAGGGCTGCCATACCGCTGGGGGGACTGTGGTGCACGTGGCCGTGGACGGCGAGTATGCCGGTCACATCCACATCTCCGACGAGGTCAAGGACGACTCTCGAGAGGCGATTGCCAACATCAAGGCCGAGGGAGTCCACCGCTGCGTAATGCTCACCGGCGACCGCGAGGATGCTGCGGCAAGCGTCGCCCGCGAACTCGGACTTGACGAGTACCACGCAGAGCTTCTCCCTGTGGGTAAGGTTGATCAGGTTGAGCGTCTCCTCGGCGAGCGCGAGGGCGACGCCACGCTCGCCTTTGTGGGTGACGGCATCAACGATGCGCCGGTCCTCGCCCGCGCGGACGTGGGAATTGCCATGGGCGCCATGGGCTCGGATGCCGCCATCGAGGCCGCGGACGTGGTTCTCATGGATGACAAGCCCTCCAAGATTGCCGTGGCCATCCGTATTGCCCGCCGCGCCATCCGCATCGCCCGTCAGAACATTGTCTTTGCCATTGCGGTGAAGGTCGCCATCCTCTGCCTTGCCGTGGTTGGTCTCGCCCCCATGTGGCTCGCCGTCTTTGGTGACGTGGGCGTCATGGTGCTCTGTGTGCTCAACGCCATGCGCGTTCTGCGCTAGATAGCCCAACATACATCATTGCTTGAACCTCGCCGCCACCGGAAAATTTCGCTTTCGGTGGCGGTGGCCTATCTCAGGCTGACATGATGGGAATACTGTCAACTGCGTATGCCGTGGAGAAGGCCACGGCCGCAATGACAGAAGGGAACCGCCATGAAGCTGTTGCGTGCAATGCGTGAGCCCCTGAAGTACGTCCAGGGCAAGGGTGCCCTGCTCAAGTTCAAGGACGAGATGGGCTATATGGGCAAGCGCTGGCTCTTCGTGTGCTCGAAGAGCGGCTACAAGGCCTGCCATGACCAGCTTGAGGAGAGCTTTGGCGACGCAGGCGACTACCGTCGCTACGAGATCTTTGGCGGCATCTCGAGCAAGGGCGAGATTGCCAAGATGAAGGCAATCGTCGAGGAGGACAGCATCGATGCCGTGGTGGCCGTGGGTGGCGGCTCTGCCGTCGACACCGCCAAGGCCACGGCCTACTATACCGGCAAGCACGTGGTGATCATCCCCACCGTCGCAGCCACCGACGCGCCCTGCACGGGTCTCTCGGTCATCTACAACGACGACGGCAGCTTTGACAAGTACCTCTTCTATCCCACCAACCCCGATGCCGTCATGGTTGATTCCCAGGTCATCGCAAACGCCCCGGTGCGCTTCCTGGTCGCCGGCATGGGTGACGCCCTGGGCACCTACTTCGAGGGCCGCGCATCCATCCGCACCGAGTCTCCCAGCCTCGAGGGCACGGGCATCACGCGTGCCGGCATGGCGCTCGCCAAGCTCTGCTACCAGACGCTGCGCGACTACGGCACCCAGGCGCTTGCCGCGTGCGAGAAGCACGTGGTGACGCCTGCCCTGGACGCCATTATCGAGGCCAACGTCTACCTCTCCGGCATTGGTGCTGACAACGTCAACTGCGCGGCGGCGCACTCCTTCTACAACGGCCTTACCTCGCTCGGTGGTCACACCGTGCCCCACGGCAACTGCGTGGCCTTTGGCACCCTGGTGCAGCTCACGCTCGAGGGCGCAACGGAGGAGGAGTTCCTCGACGTGCAGGAGTTCTGCCTCGAGGTTGGCCTGCCGGTCACGCTGAAGGAGCTGGGCATCACCACCGACGACGAGATTCGCACCATCGCCAAGAACGCCTGCGTCCCCGGCGAGACGATCCACAACCTGGCAGGTGACGTCACGCCCGACGAGCTCTATGCAGCCATCGTGGCAACGGACGCCATCGGCAGGACTGTCCTTGGTCTGGATGACGACGAGGAGGAGTAGCGGAAACGCTAGCTCCATCAAGCGTTGCGGTGATGGGCGGGGTGCCACGCAGGTGGCCCCCGCCCTTCTCGTGCCCAGACGCCCCAGTTGCGTGTGCGTCACGTGAAGAAGGGATACGCCCGGTCCCGTGGCTTTTTGACAACTGCAGCGGGCGCGCGTAACGTATCACCTCGCGCCAATCCAGGGTGACGGTGCTGCGCTGCCCTTAAGATTCGTGTACACGCACGTAGATAGGTATAAAAGGAGAGAACTTTGCCTACCATTAACCAGCTCGTCCGCCACAGCCGCGTGAGCGTCAAGGCCAAGTCCAAGAACGCCGCGCTCCAGCACAACCCCCAGAAGCGTGGCGTCTGCACCCGCGTCTTCACCACCACGCCCAAGAAGCCTAACTCCGCCCTCCGCAAGGTCGCCCGCGTGCGCCTCGTGAACGGCATCGAGGTCACCGCCTACATCCCCGGCGAGGGCCACAACCTGCAGGAGCACTCCATCGTGCTCATCCGTGGTGGCCGTGTCCGTGACCTCCCTGGTGTCCGTTACAAGATCATCCGTGGCGCCTATGACTGCGCTGCCGTCCAGAACCGCAAGAAGGCCCGTTCCCGCTACGGCGCCAAGCGCGGCAAGTAAACCATCACAAGCAACGCAAGCCAACTGTTCTAGGGAGATACAAACATGCCGCGTCGTGCAGCAGCAGTGCGTCGTGAGGTCCAGCCTGACGCCGTCTACAACAACCGCCTCGTGACCCAGCTCATCAACAAGGTCCTCCTCGATGGCAAGAAGGCCACCGCGGAGCGCATCGTCTACGGTGCCTTCAACATGGTCGCCGAGAAGACCGGCGAGGATCCCCTCTCCGTCTTCAAGAAGGCCATGGACAACATCCGTCCTACGCTCGAGGTCAAGCCTAAGCGCGTCGGTGGCGCCACCTACCAGGTGCCCATGGAGGTCAACTCCCGTCGTGCCACCACTCTGGCCATCCGCTGGCTCGTGACCTTCTCGCGCGCCCGCAAGGAGAAGACCATGGCCGAGCGTCTCGCCAACGAGATTATGGATGCCGCCAATGGCGTGGGCGCCTCCGTCAAGCGTCGCGAGGACCTCTATAAGATGGCCGAGGCCAACCGCGCGTTCTCTCACTACCGCTTCTAGTTGGGGGTAGCAGTATATGGCACAGATGAAGTACAAGCTCGAAGACCTGCGAAACATCGGCATCATGGCCCACATCGATGCCGGTAAGACCACCACTACCGAGCGCATCCTCTACTACACCGGCAAGACCCACAAGATTGGCGAGGTCCACGACGGCGCTGCCACCATGGACTGGATGGTCCAGGAGCAGGAGCGCGGCGTGACCATCACCTCTGCGGCCACCACGTGCTTCTGGAAGGACCACGTCATCCAGATCATCGACACCCCGGGCCACGTTGACTTCACGGCCGAGGTCGAGCGCTGCTTGCGCGTCCTTGACGGTGCCGTCGCCGTGTTCGACGCCGTCGCCGGCGTCCAGCCCCAGTCCGAGACCGTGTGGCGTCAGGCTGCAAAGTACAACGTCCCCCGCATCGCCTTCATCAACAAGTTCGACCGCGTGGGTGCGGACTTCTTCCACGCCATCGACACGATGAAGGAGCGCCTCTCCGCCCCCGCCGTGGCCGCGCAGATCCCCATGGGCTCCGAGTCCAACTTCTGGGGTCTCATCGACCTGGTCACCATGACCGCGTGGGACTTCAAGGAAGACGCCAAGGGCATGATTTACCCCGAGCCCATGGATACCATCCCGGAGGAGTTTGCCGACCTCGCCCAGGAGAAGCGCGAGGAGCTGCTCGACGCAGCCTCCAACTTCTCTGACGACCTCATGGAGGCCGTCCTCGAGGAGCAGGACATCCCCGTCGACCTCCTCAAGGCCGCCATCCGCAAGGGCGTCATCGCCAACGAGCTCAACCCCGTCTTCGTGGGCTCCGCCTACAAGAACAAGGGCATCCAGGAGCTCCTCGACGCCGTCGTGGACTACCTGCCCAGCCCGCTTGACGTTCCCGAGATCGATGGCAAGAACCTCAAGGGTGAGCCCGAGGTCCGTCACGCGGATCCCAAGGAGCCCTTCGCGGCCCTGGCCTTCAAGATCATGACCGACCCGTACGTGGGCAAGCTCACCTACATCCGCGTGTACTCTGGCCAGGCGGAGGCAGGCTCCTATGTCTACAACTCCGTCAAGGACAGCAAGGAGCGCCTGGGCCGCATCCTCGAGATGAACGCCAACGACCGTGTTGACCGTGAGGAGTGCTCTGCCGGCGACATCGTTGCCTGCGTTGGCCTCAAGAACACCCAGACCGGTGACACCCTCTGCGACGAGCACAAGCCCATCATCCTCGAGTCCATTAAGTTCGCCGATCCCGTCATCGACGTTGCCGTTGAGCCCAAGACCAAGGCCGAGCAGGAGAAGATGTCCGTTGGTCTCGCCAAGCTGGCCGAGGAGGACCCGACCTTCCGCGTACACACCGACCAGGAGACCGGCCAGACCATCATTGCCGGCATGGGCGAGCTTCACCTCGAGATCATCGTCGACCGCCTGCGCCGTGAGTTTAAGGTCGACTGCAACGTGGGCAAGCCGCAGGTCGCCTACCGCGAGACCGCTGGCCACGCCGTGCAGCACGCCGAGGGCAAGTTCGTCCGCCAGTCTGGTGGCCGCGGCCAGTATGGTCACGCGATCATCGACATGGAGCCCAACGAGGAGGGCAAGGGCTACGAGTTCGTCAACGCCATCGTCGGCGGCGTCGTGCCCAAGGAGTACATCCCCTCGATCGACAAGGGCATCCAGGAGGCCCTGGAGAGCGGCGTCATCGCCGGCTACCCCGTGGTCGACATCAAGGTGACCCTCGTCGACGGCTCCTACCACGAGGTCGACTCCTCCGAGGCCGCCTTCAAGATCGCCGGCTCCATGGCGATCAAGGACGCCCTCAAGAAGTCCGATCCTGTCCTTCTCGAGCCCATCGAGGAGGTCGAGGTCGAGACCCCCGAGCAGTACATGGGTGACGTCATGGGCAACCTGTCCTCTCGCCGCGGCAAGATCGAGGGCATGGAGGATCGCAAGGACACCAAGGTCATTCGCGCCAAGGTGCCCCTGGGTGAGATGTTTGGCTACGCTACCGACCTCCGCTCCCAGACGCAGGGTCGCGCGAGCTACACCATGCAGTTCAGCGCTTACGAGCCCGTTCCGAAGGCCGTCCGCGACGAGATCGTCGCCAAGGCCGGCGGCACCGCTTCCTAGTTAACGACCACGAGCGATAGCTCATTTACGGAGGTTTACAGTGTCAAGCCAGAAGATCAGGATTCGCCTCAAGGGCTACGATCACGAGGTCGTCGACCAGTCCGCCAAGCTCATCGTGGACACTGCCCAGAAGACGGGCGCCCGCGTTTCCGGCCCCATCCCCCTGCCCACCGAGCGCAACCTTTACACGGTCATCCGCTCGCCCCACAAGGACAAGGACTCCCGCGAGCAGTTTGAGATGCTCACCCACAAGCGCCTCATCGACATCCTCGACCCCAGCAGCTCCACCGTCGACTCGCTTATGCGTCTCGACCTTCCTGCGGGCGTGGACATCGAGATTAAGCTCTAGTCCAAGCAACCTAGCGCCTGAGAGGGACCCGTCTCTGCGAGGAGACGGGTCCCTTTTCGTATGCGGGATTGAATTGCCCGGCATTTCGATTCCGCGTGGGATTGATGTGCCCGGCAAATCGATTGCATGCATACGGGTAGTATCTAGACTGTTGGTTCACGAGGCTAGGGGGTTGCATGTTCTGTCCTCAGTGTGGAAAGAAGCTTGGCGGCACGGAGAAGTTCTGCCCCAACTGCGGCTTTGACCTTTCGTGGCCCTCAAGGAGCGCGGCTGCTTCGGCCACCGCCGCTCCTGCCGGACAGCAAGCTCAGCCACAGGCGCAACCGCAGCAGGTGTCCCTTGCAAGCGCCCCCGCGCATTCCCCCAAGGCTGTGACAGCGTCTGAGCTCGTTACGCTCGCCGCTGCGCTTCTCATGGGCATTGCGGCCTTCCTGCCGTTCCTCATCGTCTCTGGCTCGAGCTACGACTACTCCGTTGCGCTTACGGATGCCCCGGATGGGGCGGTGCTCGTACTTCTCGCCATTGGCACCGCCGTGCTTCCCATGCTTCGTCGTCGTACTGCCGCGCTGGTACTCAGCTCAATTACCACCGCATTTGCCCTTTTCGAGATATGCTCGGTGGGTCTCATGCTGCTCAACTCCACGTACACCGTGTACTACGTCAACTTGGGCGCCGGGTTCTGTCTCCTTATTCTTGGCATAGCGATGGGGGTGCTCTCGATCGTTCTTCTCGCCCGCGACCATATGCACGAGAAGCTCGAGCGCCAGCGTGTTATGGGCTCCTTTATTCCGGCTAACGGGACCACTCCGCGCCAGCAGTAGGGTGGCGCCTGACGCCGTTTGGGCCCTATGGATACGCCCGACGGCGCGGAATGCGAATCCCCAGCTCCTGGGGCCAAGAAAATCTGCGAAGACATTGTGAATGCCCGGTCCTGCGTGTAAACTAGACAGGCTGCGCTAAAGGGGAGAGTTGTGTCTCGCCCCCATGCGCCGCTTCTACAGGACGTGGTCCGCTGGGGAGGGCAGAGGAGCTGCCCAATGGTCCCATGACCACCGAGGGTAAGGAATGAGCATGGTCAGCACGATTCTTGGCCGCAAGCTCGGAATGACGCAGGTGTGGGATGAGGACGACAACGTCGTCCCCGTCACCGTCATCCAGGCTGGCCCCTGCACCGTCTCGCAGGTGAAGACGAAGGCGACCGACGGCTACGACGCCGTCCAGATTGGCTTCGGAGACATCAAGTCCAAGCACGTCAACAAGCCCATGGCTGGTCACTTTGCCGCTCACGGCGTCGAGCCCATGCGCTACCTGCGCGAGGTCCGCGTCGAGAACGGCGAGGAGCACCACACCGGCGACGTTGTGACCGTCGCCGACTTCGCGGACGTCAAGTCCGTCGACGTCATTGGCACCTCCAAGGGCAAGGGCTTCCAGGGCACCGTCAAGCGCTGGAACTTCTCCCGTGGCCCCATGACCCACGGCTGCCGCAACCAGCGTAAGCCTGGCTCCATTGGCCAGTGCGCCTACCCCGCTCGCGTCCGCAAGGGCCTTCACATGTACGGCCACATGGGCGACGAGCGTGTCACCGTCAAGAACCTCAAGCTCGTCCGCGTCGATGCCGAGCAGAACCTCATGCTCATCAAGGGCGCCGTGCCCGGTGGCAAGAACGCCCTGGTCCAGGTCCGCATGGCCTAGGGGCCCACGCGAGTAGGCACACACTTAGGCTAACAAGGAGGACTCATGTCCAAGTACGACATCAAGAACGTCGAGGGGCAGGCGGCCGGACAGGCCGACCTCTCCGACGACGTCTTCGGCATCGAGCCGAACATCCCGGTCATCCATCAGGTTGTGGTCTGCCAGGACGCCTGCCTGCGTCAGGGCACTCACTCCACCAAGAACCGTCACGAGGTCTCCGGCGGCGGCCGCAAGCCTTGGCGCCAGAAGGGCACCGGTCGTGCCCGTCAGGGCTCCATCCGCGCTGCCCAGTGGACCGGCGGCGGCGTTGTCTTTGGCCCCACCCCGCGTGACCACTCCAAGCGCATCAACAAGAAGATGGTCAAGCTCGCTATGAGGTCCGTGCTCTCCGGCAAGGTCGCCGATTCCGAGCTCGTCCTCGTCGACTCCCTCACCTTCGAGAAGCCCTCGACCAAGCAGGCCAAGGCCGTTCTCGACGCCCTGGGCGTTTCGGGCAAGCGCGTCACCGTGGTCATCCCCGATGATGACGTCAACAGCTACCTCTCCTTCCGCAACCTGGAGAAGGTCAACTGCATCGCCGTCTCCGAGGCCAACGCCCGCAACCTCATCGACAACGGTGCCCTCGTCATGACCACCGACATCGCGAAGCAGCTCGAGGAGGTGCTTGCATAATGCAGTCCGCATACGACGTCATCATCCGCCCCGTGGTCTCCGAGCGTTCTTACGACCTCATGGAGCAGGGCAAGTACACCTTCGAGGTTGCCAAGAAGGCTCCCAAGGAGGAGATCGCCGAGGCCGTTGAGAAGCTCTTCAACGTCCACGTGCTCAAGGTCAACACCATCAACGTGCGCGGCAAGGCCAAGCGCGTCCGCTACCAGGTTGGCATGACCCGCAGCTGGAAGAAGGCCATCGTGACGCTCGCCCCCGGTGAGCAGATCGAGATCTTCGCTACCCAGCAGCAGGCCGACGCCGAGTAGCAATCCTGCCCGGCCCCTCCGGGGGTCCGGGCTCTCATGCCGCGCATGATGGATACGCGCGGTACCGTGGTAATCCGGTGTCACCCCGCCAATCCCTGAGCAGGGTGGCCAACGGAAACAGAAGGGAAAGAAGTAATGGCAGTCAAGCACCTCAAGCCTACGAGCGCAGGCAGGCGCTTCCAGACGGTCTCGGACTTCTCCGAGATTACCGCCTCCAAGCCCGAGAAGTCGCTCACTGAGCCGCTGCGCAAGAAGGGTGGCCGTAACAACAACGGCCGCATCACCGTCCGTCACCAGGGCGGCGGCAACAAGCGCATGTATCGTCGCATCGACTTCAAGCGTCTGAAGGACGACGTGCCGGCCAAGGTCGCGACCATCGAGTACGACCCGAACCGCTCCGCTCGCATCGCGCTTCTCCACTATGTCGATGGCGCCAAGGCCTACATCCTCGCTCCCGAGGGCCTCAAGGTCGGCGACACCGTCATCTCCGGCAAGTCCGGCGTGGACATCAAGCCCGGCAACTGCATGCCGCTCTCCGAAATCCCCGTTGGTACGCTCGTCCACAACGTGGAGTTCCAGCCTGGCAAGGGCGCGGCCATGGCCCGCTCCGCCGGCACCTCGGTTCAGCTCATGGGCAAGGACAATGGCTACGCAATCCTGCGCCTCCCGTCCTCCGAGCTTCGCCGCGTGCTCCTCACCTGCCGCGCCACCATTGGCGAGGTTGGTAACGCCGAGCACTCCAACATCGTCATCGGCAAGGCCGGTCGTCACCGTTGGGCCGGCGTCCGTCCCACCGTCCGTGGTACGGTCATGAACCCTGTCGACCACCCGCACGGCGGCGGCGAGGGCAAGAACCACACCTCCGGCCGTCCTTCCGTGACGCCCTGGGGCAAGCCCACCAAGGGTTACAAGACGCGCGACCCGAAGAAGGCCTCCAACAGGCTCATCATCCGTCGTCGCAAGTCCAAGTAACGGTACACGAGTAGTAGGAGAAAGAAAGCATGAGCAGAAGTCTCAAGAAGGGTCCGTTCGTGGAGACTCGCCTCCTCGCGCGTGTCACCGCTATGAACGAGGCTGGCAAGAAGGACGTCATCAAGACCTGGTCCCGCTCCTCCACCATCTACCCGGAGATGGTCGGCCACACGATTGCGGTTCACGATGGTCGCAAGCACGTTCCCGTGTACATCACCGAGTCCATGGTCGGTCACAAGCTGGGCGAGTTCGCTCCCACCCGCACCTTCCGTGGCCACAAGGCTAACTAGGGGGTAAGCTCGAATGGCTAACACCGATTCCAACGAGGTCAGGGCCGTCGCACGCTACGTGCGCATCGCCCCGCGCAAGGCTCGCGCCGTCGTGGACCTCATCCGCAACAAGCCCGTCGACAAGGCCCTCGAGATCCTGCAGTTCACCAAGCGTGCGGCTGCATATGACGTCTCGAAGGTCCTGCGTTCCGCCATCGCCAACGCCGAGAACAACAACGGCCTGCGCGGCGACGACCTGTACGTGAAGGCCTGCTATGTCGACGAGGGCCCCACGCTCAAGCGCATCCGTCCTCGCGCAAAGGGCTCTGCTTCGCGCATCAACAAGCGCACGAGCCACATCACCGTCATCGTCGCTCCTCGAAAGGAGGCGTAGGGAAAGCATGGGTCAGAAGGTTCAGCCTACCGGCTTCCGTCTCGGCATCACCGAGGACTGGCGTTCCCGTTGGTACGCCGATAAGAACTACGCCGAGAAGCTCGGCAACGATCTCGAGATCCGCAAGTTCCTCGAGAAGCGCCTCGAGAAGGCAGCCCTTTCCCGCGTCGACATCGAGCGCGCTGGCGACAAGGTGAAGGTCACCCTGTACACCGCCCGTCCCGGCATCGTGATTGGCAAGAAGGGCGCCGAGATCGACGTCCTGCGCTCCGAGCTCGAGAAGGTCGCCAAGGTTGGCAAGGGCCAGGTTGCCGTTGACGTCATCGAGGTCAAGCGCCCCGAGCTTGATGCCAACCTCGTCGCCCAGTCCATCGCCGAGCAGCTCGAGCAGCGCGTTGCCTTCCGTCGCGCCATGCGCAAGGCGGTCCAGTCCGCCCGCAAGGCTGGCGCCAAGGGTATTCGTATCCAGTGCTCCGGCCGCCTTAACGGCGCCGAGATGGGTCGTCGCGAGTGGTACCGCGAGGGTCGCGTGCCCCTGCACACCCTGCGTGCCGTCATCGACTACGGCACCGCAACCGCCCGCACCACCATGGGTGCCTGCGGCATCAAGGTTTGGATCTATCAGGGCGAGAAGCTGCCTGGCCAGCCCAAGCCCACGCCGGCTCTCGAGGGTTCTTCTCGTCCCCGTCGCGCCCGCAATGAGAGGAGGAGCCGTTAATGCTCGCACCTAAGCGCATTCTTCACCGCAAGGTCCAGCGCGGTTCCATGAAGGGCCACGCCAAGGGCAACACCAAGCTCTACTTTGGCGACTACGGCCTGAGGGCCGAGGAGGCTCACTGGATCACCAACCGCCAGATCGAGGCCGCTCGTGTCGCCATCACCCGTGAGATGAAGCGTGGCGGCAAGATCTGGATCACCATCTTCCCGGACAAGCCCATCACCAAGAAGCCGGCAGAGACCCGCATGGGTTCCGGAAAGGGCAACCCCGAGGAGTGGGTGGCCGTCGTGAAGCCGGGCCGCATCATGTTCGAGATCGCTGGCGTCGACGAGGCTACCGCCAAGGAGGCCCTGCGTCTCGCCCAGCACAAGCTGCCCATCAAGACCAAGATCGTCACCCGCGCCGACCAGGACGGGGAGGAATAGTCACCATGAAGTACAAGGACATCCAGGCCCTCTCGGACGAGGAGCTTGCCAAGAAGCTGGACGACAGCAGGGCCGAGCTCTTCAACCTCCGTTTTCAGATGGCCACCAGCCAGCTGGACAACACCGCTCGCGTCAAGCTCGTAAAGCGCGACATCGCTCGCGTCCAGACCGAGATTCGCGCCCGTCAGATTGCCGCGGAGAAGTCCGCCGCACAGAAGTAGCAGGAGAGAGATAAGACATGGCAGAGACCGAAAGCAGGAACGCGCGTAAGGTTCGCACCGGAACCGTCGTCTCGCTCTCCGGCGACAAGACTGTGACGGTGAAGATCAGCTACCGCAAGCACCACCCCAAGTACGGCAAGATGATGACCATCTCCAAGAAGCTCCACTGCCACGACGAGAACAACGAGTGTGGCCTGGGCGACACGGTGAAGGTCATGGAGACTCGCCCGCTGTCCAAGACCAAGCGTTGGCGCGTCGTCGAGATTGTCGAGAAGGCCAAGTAAGTAGCGAACACCCAGGATTCCCCATGTGCGCCGCTCGCGTGGGCGCACCTCTGGTGGGATATAGGTTCGGAGGAACATCACATGATTCAGATGGAGACCATGCTCAACGTCGCTGACAACAGCGGCGCCAGGCGCGTCAAGTGCGTCAAGGTCCTCGGTGGCTCCAAGCGCCGCTACGCTGGCCTCGGTGACGTCATCATCGGCGCTGTCCAGGAGGCAACCCCTGGCTCCGGCGTCAAGAAGGGCGACATCGTGCGTTGCGTCATCGTGCGCACCAAGAAGGAGGCCCGTCGCAAGGACGGCAGCTACATCCGCTTCGACCAGAACGCCTGCGTCTTGGTCGACAAGGAGGGCGAGCCCAAGGGCACGCGTATCTTCGGGCCCGTTGCCCGCGAGCTGCGCGATCGCAAGTACATGAAGATCGTCTCGCTCGCACCCGAGACGCTGTAAGGAGGCCTGGACACATGCCTAAGATGAACGTGAGGAAGGGCGACAAGGTCGAGGTCATCACCGGCAAGGACAAGGGCAAGCAGGGCGAGGTCCTGCGTGCCATGCCGAAGGATTCCAAGGTCATTGTCGATGGCGCTGCCATTGTGAAGCGTCACACCAAGCCTAACGCCATGAACCAGCAGGGCGGCATCATCGAGAAGCCCGCCCCCATCCACGTCTCCAACGTCATGCTCGTTTGCCCCGTCTGCGGCAAGCGCACGCGCGTTGGCCACGACGTTGATGACAATGGCCGCAGGGTTCGCGTCTGCAAGAAGTGCGGCGCGAAGTTCTAAGCCATTGCGCTGAGAAGCACGATTGACGGACCCGGCTGTCGCTCTTGCGGCGGTCGGGTTTTGCTATTTCATCCGCATGGATAGGGGAGGGCGCATGCCAACGATTGAGAACGTCCTGGTTAAGATTCCGGTTACCCAAGAGGAGGCGGCTGCCATGCAGGCGGCGGCACCTGGGGCGACGTTTGACTTTGCTGCTCCGGTTGGCGATACGAGCCATCTTCCCCGTACTCCCAAGATCGATCTTGACCCAGAGCGCGTTGCCAATGCGGATGTAATTCTCGGCAACGTGGCCCCGAGTCTCATCGGAGCCTCCCCAAGGCTTCGGTGGATACAGCTTGGCTCTGCCGGGTTCGAGGCGTATCTCACTCCAGGGGTGCTTGGCCCCTCGACGCTGGTCACCAATGGCACCGGCGCCTATGGCCCGGCCGTGGCAGAGCATTCGTTTGCGATGGCGCTCTCGCTCATGAAGCGCCTTCCGGCCTACCACGACGACCAGCGCGAGCACGTGTGGTCAGACGAGGGTATGGTCTCTACCATGGCGGGTGCGCGCGTGCTGGTGCTTGGGGCGGGCGACATTGGCCTATGCTTCGCAAGGCTCTGCACTGTCGTGGGCGCCACCTGCGTGGGCGTAAGGAGGCACGTGCCAAGTGCCCTCTCGCAAGAATATGCGCAGACGTTCGATACCGTGGTAACCATGGCAGAGCTTGGGCGCGAGCTTCAAAAGGCAGATGTTGTCGCAAGCTTTCTCCCCAGCTCGGCCGAGACCCGCGGGCTGGTGGACGCCGAGTTTCTCGGCAGCATGAAGCGCGGGGCGTACCTCGTGAATGCTGGCAGGGGCGACCTCATAGACCAGGCGGCGCTTCGAGAGGCGCTTGAAAGCGGCCTGCTAGCCGGTGCGGGGCTTGACGTGACCACTCCCGAGCCGTTGCCGGAGGGTGACCCCCTCTGGGACGCACCCAACCTCATCATTACGCCTCATGTGGCGGGATTCTGGCACCTTCATTCGACGTTGGAGCGCGTGGTTGCCCTGGCTACCGATAACCTTGGCCGCTACGTAAGGGGGGAGTCGCTCAGAAACCTCGTGCGTGGCTAGAAGCCATGCCGCAGCAGCAAGAGTTCGATCGAGAAGGTCTCTGCCTTATGCTCCAGGGATAGCCGTAGAACATAGCTCTTGACATGGGTGCCCCGCTCCAGACGAGCGGGGCATTTTTCGTTCTTGGGACTTGTGCGCGGCCTGACGAGAGGGAAACCCTCGTGAGAGCAAAACGCTGATACCGTTTACGGACCGTTACATACCAGTCATCTGCTAAATAATGGTATTTCGTAACGGTATCTGTGAAGATAAACTTGTTTAAACAAGCTCCTTATGAAGTCCTGACAATTAGGGACGTTGGTCGGATAACTAAATAATCGCAGGCAATCCCAGGGAGTATTTGAGCCATGGGGGCGGGTTGTCCTGCGCTTTCGTTCTTGAAGTCCGAACACATTGCGCTCTATCGCTCTAGGGGGAGGGGCCGAGTGAGAGATGGGGACTGGGAAGTTTAGAACTCGACAAAAAGGTCGCAGGTACCAGCCGTGGCTTCGTCGCCACCGCAACCTGCTTAGTGGTTCGGCGCTGTTCGCGACCGTAGCCCTGTGCTTCGTGTTTGCGATGCTGATTCCCTCGGTCACGCTTGCAACTACGGCGCCAGAGGCTGGTGCGTCATCTGCAACAGAATCTGTTTCCGAGCCAAGTACCGCTACCTCTGAAAAGAGCGTCGGGGGGGGGTTACCATCTGAGCAATCTGATGACATATCAACAACTTCGGTAGCTGCCGGTGCGGGCGAGAATGCCTCAACGGCCCAAGACGAGACGCCCACCTCCAGCGATTCAGCTGCCGTAGACAATGACGGCACAAGCACGAGCGAGATGAGCTCGGTTGGCGCGATTCAGAAGGCTCCGGCGGCGGCTCCTTCCGCAACCCCCTCTGGCACACCGGTCAGCGACGCCTCCGGTCTGTCTGCGCTCTCCAGTGGGGGCACGTACTACCTCACGGGTCGCGTTACCACCTCGAGTCCTATTCGCATTACGGGCAACACGACCCTCGACCTCAATGGCTATGGGATTGAATACACCGGAACCAGCAGCAACCCTACCTTCATTTTTGTCGAGAATGGCGCCACGCTCACGGTGAAGGACTCCAACCCCGGATCAACGGCGGAGACAAACCTTGGTACCGTCGATGTGACCGGCCACGTGGCAACGCTCGACTGGAGTGGAAACAACCCCTCCTCACTCACCTACTACGTGACGAAGTCCGTTCCCACGAGCGACGGGCTTGGCACAACCGAAACGCTCTACAAGGAGCAGTACACGCCCGGTGGGTTTATTGTCGCGGGGTCCACCACGGCGAGCGCGGTCGTGAACGTTGCGCCCGGTGCCACCTTCAACCTCGAGGGTGGGTTGCTCACGCTCAAGAACGCCTACACCGCGAACGGCAGAATATATCCCCAGGTCGTGTACAACGCCGGTACCTTTAACATGAGTGGCGGCTACCTCGCCGGCGTCACCACGTCGTACCGTGGCGGTGGTGTCCGTAACATAAAGGGCAGCACGATGAACATGAGTGGCGGCGTCATTGCCGCTAACACCGCAAAGTCTGGTGGCGGTGTATACGTCGAGGACGGGACGCTCAACATCTCTGGCGGTACCATCTCCGGCAACAGCGTCAGCGCCGGCACCTACACCGGGTTGGGCTATGACGGCTATGGTGCGGGCGTGTTTGCGGCTGGGTCGACCGTAACCGTAAGCGGTGGCTACATCACCAACAACAGGCTCAACGCCACCTATAGCCAGAGCGGACAGGGCCTTGTCGGTGGCGGAGGTATGGCCGTCTTTGGAGGCGCTTCCGGCTCTCTCGCCATCTCCGGTGGCTACATTACGGGCAACTACTCCCAGTCTGCCGGAGGCGGCGTGTATGCAGGGCGCTACGGCGCTGGCCTTTCTGTCTTCACCGTTACTGGCGGTACCGTCGCGGCTAACGTCGCACAGGAGAGCGAGGGTGGTGGAATCCGCGTTTCCGCAGGTACCACGGCAACCTTCTCCGTGAGCGATGACAGCAAGGCATACATTACGAACAACAAGTGCAACTCCACGTATGACTGGGGTGGCGGCGGAGTCTTCGTGCAGGAGGTCGGAACGCTCGTCGTAAAGAACTCCCTCATCACGAACAACACTGCGGGAGGCTATGGCGGCGGCGTGGCGGCGTGCCCCACGGGCGAGACGGTCGTTACCCACGTGAGCGGCACCGCCATCTACGGGAACTACGATGCAGGCAGTTCGAGCAACGCCAACATGTCCGGCGGTGGCCATGGCAAGAACATGGACTCGACCGTTGCCTATGCAAGCGATGTGTTTCGCAATAACGGCCACGCAGACTACTTCCTGGTGAGGAACTCGTCCAATACCGGCTATATCGCAGCCATTACGGGGCTGATGCTCGGCGGAGGTGGGGCCAACTGGTCGGGTTCCGTTGATGGCGTCAAGACCACCATCGATCCAACTTCCGGCGCCGAGGCCAAGTACATGATTGGCCTCACGGCAAGTCCAGACGATGATGCCAAGGCTGCGGCAAAGTCGACGGCGACCATCGTCTTCAGTGGGAACTGCTCGTACAACCACGGCGGAGCCATCATGACTAACGGCGGGCTCACGCTGGGAGAGGTCAAAGAAGTCAAGATCTACCCAGCCATGACCCTGGATGCCTCTAAGTCGCTCACGCAGGACGGTAGTGCGATAGCCCTTACCGCGGATGAGTTCAGATTCGAGCTGCTCCGTGCCACAAGCACTTCTCAGCAGCCCTCTTGGAACGAAGACGGTACGCTGAACGCTGGCGAATGCACCGTGTCCAGCGTGGCTTCCAACGATGCAAGCGGCAACATCCACTTTGCAGTTGGCGAGGACTATGCCGCGGGAGACTACACCTACTACCTGGTAGAAATACCTACCTCAGAGACAGGCATCACCTCTGACAAGACGATTTACCGCATTGACGCCACGGTGAGCGAAAACACCAGCAAGCAGTTCAAACTGCTGGGAATTACTTTTAAATATTATGAAGTCACGGCTGTCAGCGTGACTAAGATCCTCAACGGAAAGAACGTTTCAACCTACACGCCGACATTCACAACGGCCAATAACACGGTGAATCTGTCCGTGTATGGCAGTTCCAGCAGCTCGACTCCAACCTTTACGAACGTAAAGGCACCATACGTGTCCAAGGGGTCGTTTACCCCGCAGGTCACCAAGGCGGTAACCGGTGGGGACATGAAGACCTTCATCTTCAAGCTCTTCACAAGGGATGCGTCTGGCAAAGAGACGCAGGTAGATACCACCACCAATGACTCCATTGGCAACGTGACGTTCAAGGCACTGAGCAAAACGGCTGGCGTCACGGCTGACGAGTCCACTGGGCGCGTGGCTCTTGTCGGCGGCAGGGGCGGCACCACGACCGACACCTACTACATCCGCGAGATTAACGACGGCAAGGCCGGCTACACCTATGACACCACGGTCTACAAGGTGAGCGTCACGTGGAAGGACGATAGCAACGCCACGCTTACGCCAACCGCCACCTATACCAAGCTCGACTCGTCGTTCAACGAGGCGGGTGCCGAGGCGAACGAGTCTGACGCCAATCCGACCTTCAACAACAGCTATGCGACGTCGCTGCCCGAAGCAGGCCAAGAGGGTGTCGCGGCAACCTACGTCGCTGGCGCGGCCGTCCTGGCGCTTGGCGCAATCTGGCTCCACGTTCGCCGAGGACGCTGGGGTAGGGGAGGTGACGCCAATGTCTAGCGAGAGGCGTATCAAGCTGGATTGCGGCGCCTACAAGCCGGGACTGGGCACGTTGCTGGTCGCAGCCATCCTGCTCGCAGTGATGCTCGTGACCGTCCCCCGCATGGCATGGGCAACCGGGTCCGCATCCTCAAAAGGGACGCTCACCATCGAGGCTACCGGACAAAACTCCGGCGTAACCTACCGCGCCTACCAGCTGTTTGATGCCACCGTGAACACGGGCGCTAACGGCGAGAGTACGGCTTCGAACATCGCTTGGGCGAGCGACGAGGCCAGGTCTGCCGTCGAGAGTGCCATCAAGGCGGAAGACCCCACCTACGCTGGCACAACCGCCCAGGACGCTGCCGACTGGCTCTCCTCGGCAGGGGAGGACAAGGTCCAGGAGGTAGCGACCCAGGTTGCGGAAGCCCTGGAAGGCTCCGTGGCGTCGGATGGCATGGACGTCGTGACCTTGAAGGCTAACTCGAGCGAGGGAGGGTCCGGTGCTTCCGCCACCGTGTCCACCGGTTACTGGCTGATCGTCTCCGATGACTCCCAGCTGGGTGATGGGCAGTCGGGTACTGCCCCCATGCTGGTGCTGGTTGGAGCATCCGGGGTGAGCGTCACTCCCAAGGGCGGCACCCCAACGGTCGAGAAACATGTGCTTGAGGACTCCACCAACACCTGGCAGAAGGCGGCCGACGCCACCGTGGGCGACGAGCTGTACTGGCGCCTGGAGGCCACGGTTCCGCAGGGCCTCGGTGCGTATGCAAGCTATTCGGTCACCTTCGAGGACACGCTTGCCAAGGGCCTGGACGCGCCGGATCCTGCGACGGTGCGCGTGCAGTTCCACTGCGGACTGGATGGTGACTGGAGCTCCGACGAGGACTGGATTGATCTCTCTGGGTGCTCGATCGTTTCCGAGGGGACGAGCCTTACCGTTGCAACCCCAGACCTCGTCGCGGCCGTGCGGCAAGCTGGTGCAAGCTTCTCCGACGGCGTGCAGGTGCGCGTGGTGTACTCAGCGCCGCTGAACGCCCAGGCCAACCATGGCAGCGCGAAGGGAAATCCCAACAAGGTGCGTCTGGACTACCCGGCCTCTCCTGTCTCTTCTCAGCGTGGCAAGACGCCATGGGCGATTGCCACGGCCTACACCTGGGACGTCGTGTTTCAGAAGCAGTCCTCTGCGGACAACTCGGCGCTTCCGGGCGCGGTTCTGAGCGTCGTTGACGACCGTGGCCGTCACCTTACGGGCGAGGGTCTCTGGGTCATGGGAGATGCAACGGTTACCACCAACTCGGACGGTCAGGTGGTTGTTCGAGGCGTTGACTCTGGTGTTCTCTCGGTTTCCGAAACCCAGGCACCCGATGGATACGTGGCGTTTGAAGGCTCGCGCGACCTCACGATGAGCACGAGCATCAGCGAGCAACAGAGTGCGGCCGACAAGGTGACCATGAAGGTGAGCGCACAGAGCCCACTTGAGGCCCTGGCTGCCGAGCCCGAATCCGGGCAGGTCACAGTGGCCGTGCTCAACTCGCCAAGCCCTGGGTCAGAAATGCCTGGTTCAACGAACGAACTGCTGAGAAATACAGGAGACCCAACAACGTATGGCGTCATGGCGCTGGTTGTGGGAGCCGGCATTGCGGCGATTGTCGTGTCTCGCAAGCTACGGAGGGGAGGCGGCCAATGATGCACACCAGAACCTGTACCTCATTAGCCACCTAAACCGGGTCAAGCCTGAGCCAAGAAGCAACACTGCGCAGGCAGCAAGGTAATCCGACGGTTCTGGGGAGCCGTCTGACAAAGGGCGGGAGACCCGCCAAGAAGGGGAGATTGCAATGAGCATCAAGAACAACATCGCCAAGACGGCGGTCGCGGCGGGCCTCTCGCTCGCAATGGCGCTGGGCGGACTCGCGCCGGCAACCATGGCGTTGGCTGAGGGAACGGCACCGAATGACAGCATCACGATTACCAACGACACGAGCAACACCACCTCGTACGATGGCTTCCAGATTCTTACCGCTACCGTGAGCTCGGATGGCACTGCATCCAACCTCCAGTGGAACCCTGTGTATAAGGCTGCCGTCCTCGGCGTTCTTCACGACTATGGCTTCGATTCCACTAACTCGAACGCCCAAGATGCCGTCGAGTTCATGAACAAGTACTTCAACAGCTCGAAGGCGCAGATTGCCAGCCAGACGCAGACGACGACAACCGACTCGACCAAGCTTGACAGCGGCACGCTCGGTGAGGCTATCGCCAAGGCACTGAAAGATGCCACTCCAACAACGTCCCAGAGTTTTAGCGGAAACTCCGGTGCTCTTAGCCAGGGCTGGTGGCTCTTCCTCACCGACGCCGACACGGTGAAGAAGGATTCGGACGCGACCGACAAGATTCCTGGCGAGACGTTCACGTCCCCCATCTTTGCCCTCATTGGTGGTACGGCAAAGACGGTAAGCGAGAAGACTAACGTCCCGACCGTCACGAAGAGGGTCAAGAACGACGCCTCCGGGAGCGACTGGAGCTACTACGCGGACTCCGAGATGGGCCAGCTGATTGACTACAAGCTCGAGGGCACCGTTGCCAGCAACGTAGCGACTTATGAGACGTACACCTACAAGTTCACCGATACGCTGAGCGCCGGCCTTACTGCCGAAACGAGCACGGTCAAGGTCGAGGCGGTGAACAACGGGGTCGCGGCGGAGATTGACCCGGCGAGCTACACCACCACCTATGACACGACCACCAATGTCCTCACGGTGTCCTTCGCGGATCTGAAGAGCGCCCATGCCAAGGGCTCCACGACCGAAAAGGTGACGATCAATGCCGACACGATTGTGCGCGTAACCTATCAGGCCAAGCTCGACCCCACCAAGGCGGCGTCCGTCGTGATTGGGGGCACCGGCAACCCCAACGAGGTCACGCTGACGTACTCCAACAACCCGCAGGCGGGCGGCACCGGCACTTCTGTGCCGAGCAAGGTTCGCGACTACGCGTACAAGCTCAACCTCGAGAAGGTGGACCAGAGCACGGAGCAGGCACTGGCCGGCGCGAAGTTCTATATCACGGCGAGCTCGCCTGACGAGGGCGCTGGGGCCACGGTCCAGTACGTGCAGGAGGACGGTTCGCTTGGCGCGACGGAGCACGACTTCGAAACCGGTACAGATGGCTACATCCGCGTGTCCGGCCTGGATGCCGGCACCTACACCGTGCACGAGGTGAGCGCCCCCTCGACCGACTACTCCACCGTGCCTGACTTCACCTTCACGATTTCCGCGACTGCCCCTAGCGAGAGGGACGTGGAGACGACCAATGTGTCTGTAAGTACAAGCGTTGCTGCCGCCAGCAGCTCGGATAGCATTACCGGTCAGGTGATTGCGGGCACCTTGGACGGAAACGCGGGCGATAACATCCTGGGAGCCGCGGCGAACAGCGCCACGACTACCGACGGCACCGTGAACGTCGTTGTCGGTAACAAGAAGTCCGTCGGACTGCCGCTCACCGGCCAGGCGGGTGTCACCCTCACCTGGGTCGCCGGTGGCACCGTGCTCGCCATCGGCCTCGCGCACCTCATCCGTTCCCGCAAGGACCAGGACGCAGAGTAGCGGCTGCCGGCTTGTCGGCGATTGACCGCTCGTCTCCTTTCGCTGGGCCCCGCTTCGGCGGGGCCCTTGCACGATAGGCGATGCACGTGACCCATGTACCCTACACTCTTCTCGATAGGGAGGTCGGCAATGGCGAACGACAAGGAGCCATCCCACATGAAGCCAAGCGCCAAGCCGGCCTCGCCCGCCACGCCGGTCGACAAGAAGGCGCGAAAGAAGCGCAGGCGTCTGCCGCGGTGGGCCGACCGTCTCATCACACTGCTGTTCATATTGGTGGGTGTGGGCCTCATGGTGTGGCCCTGGGTTCTCGATCGCCTGGCGACGGCGGGCGTCTTCAGCCAGATTACCGAGGTCTCGAGCACGGTCGACGCCATGGACCAGAGCCAGAGGGACGCCTACCTCCAGCAGGCGCGCGCGTACAACGAGGCGCTGGCCGGCGAGACGCCCGAGGTCGACCCGTCGCTGATATGGCCGTACGACGACCAGCTCACCTTCGACCGCGACCCCATGATGAGCTGGGTCGAGATCCCCTCCATCGACGTGAGCATGCCCATCTACCACGGCACCAGCGACTCCGCCCTCATGGCGGGCGTGGGGCACCTCGAGGGGACGAGCCTGCCGGTGGGCGGCGACTCCACGCACTGCGTGCTCACTGCCCACAGCGGCATGAGGAACCAGAGCATGTTCGACGACATCCGCGACCTGGGGCCGGGGGACCTGGTGCTTCTGCACACCATGGGCGACACGCTCGCGTACGAGGTGGTGGGCTCCGAGGTCGTCTGGCCGGACGAGATGGGCTCGCTCTCCATCGAGCGGGGCGCCGACAAGGTGACTCTCGTGACCTGCACCCCGTACGGGGTGAACGACCACCGCCTGCTGGTGCACTGCGTGCGCACGGACTACGTGCCCGAGGAGGCTGCGGAGCAGGCTTCCATCCAGAATCGTCACTGGGGTAAGCGCGAGTGGGCCGTCCTCATCACCCTCGCTGCGCTCCTGGCCGTTGGGGTCGATGTCCTGGTGCATCGCCAGCGCAAGCGTCGCAAACGGCGCGGGGCCGAGCGTGAGAAAGGCGCTGACGCGGGAGCAAAGCCACGGACGTAGGGGCGCCAAGGACGAGGAGCCCTATGCGTGGCTGAACTCGCGACCCCTGTATTACTATGGACACGCCCCAAGAGGGGTCCGTGCCCCACCTCCCACGGGGTGCGCAGATATCGGACGCCCGTGCGCCCGGTCAACCGAAGGGAGCACTATGTACGGATACGGATATGGCTACAGCAGCCCAAGTTTTGGCGTTGGGGCAGCGGGAGGCATCTTCCTCACGCTGCTGGTCATCGGCTTCATCGCTGCCATCATTCTCGCCGTGGTCGTGTACCGCAAGTATGCAAGCGATGGCACCGAGCAGCTGTTCAGCTTCAAGGACCGCAGCACGTGGGGGCCTTTCCTGCGCTTTGACAAGCTGGTTATCGACAAGATCCTCAAGGCGCTCTATATCTTTACCGCCATCTTCACGGCCTTCTTCTTCCTGGCAATCGTCCTCGCAAGCTTGGCCGATGGCATTGGGGTGTTTCTCATCACGCTCATCATGTGCGCGATTGTCTGCCTGATTGTCGAGCTGCTCGAGCGCGTGACGTTTGAGTCCGTGATGCTGAGCGTCATCGTTGCCCGCAACACCAATGACATCAAGAACATGATGGGCAGCCGTCCAGCCGCGCCGCTGCCGCCCGCCGGCCCCGCGCCGGAGGCTCCGGTTCCGTCTGCGCCAGAGGCCCCCGTGCCG
>ERZ791865.413-NODE-413-length-64349-cov-38.864777_pt1 | contig 64349 bp, 54 predicted proteins | sample MGYA00509942_ERZ791865 | MGnify/ENA primary metagenome ERZ791865 (study PRJEB30046, sample SAMN00792098) | human gut metagenome | study: EMG produced TPA metagenomics assembly of the A metagenome-wide association study of gut microbiota in type 2...
GTAGTCGCCGTTTTTAGAGAGAAGCCCTTGTATCGGAAGATGCAGGGGCTTTCTTGTTTTCGGGTTATTTTGTCTGCCTTGCCTTATACTTGCCTTGCCTTATACTTGCCTTGTTTTGCTTGCTTTTCTTTTCTTTGTTTTGCTTGCTTTCTTGGGGTCAGCAGATTTTTAGTGGGGATTATTCTTATACTTGTGAAGTATTTTTTCTTTCTTAGTTTTTAGGATATTATATCGTATCGTCTAAAAGAATGCTATCTCTCCTAAATCCCCTTAGTACAGAGAATTTACTGTACAGCCAGAACAACACCCCGAACTACATCCCCCTCTCTTTACGTTCTTTTGTTCTTCTGTCTAAAAAATAATATAAAAATAATGTCACAAAAAATGATAGTGTCACCAGATAAACAATCAATTTACCGATAAGTTTATTCTTACTTCTCTTCTTCCTCGTTTTGGAAAACCGGGTTGTTTTTCGTATATTTGTCAGCGAACTGATTTTTTAATTAATATTTAAAGCAAATTGAAGTATGAAAACTAAAGTTTTATTCGCTGCTGTGGCAGTAGCATTTTCTTTCGCTGTAACATCATGTGGTAACAAAAAAGCTGCTGATGCCAATGCTGCCGGAGCAGACTCTTGTTGCGCTGCACAAACAGAACAGGTATGTGACTCTGCAAAGGCTTGCTGCCAGGCTGATTCGGCCGTTTGTCCGAAAGCTGATTGTCCGGAGGCCGCTTGCGACAGCGCCAAGTGTGACAAACCTTGTGAAAAGAAGTAATTCAGGACTTGTATCGAACTGAAACATAAAGGAAAGGCGTGCCTGTTTGGTACGCCTTTCTTGTGATATATTGGTGCGATAAATGAATATAATCTTATAAAATGATATTATTTCAGATGAAAAAGTTACTGATTTATTTGTATGCTACAAAATAATCTATACCTTTGCATCATTAAACAAAAAAACAAGATGATTCAGAACTTTACATATATTCTACTGTGTGGTATTATTATTCTACTGGCAAAGTTTAGTGGAAGTGAGTGCTGTGCATAAATATATGTAAGATATAACAATATACGAAAGCCTTTCTCACTTCCCTGTGTGAAAGGCTTTTTTTATGGAATATGAATTTATAAATACAATGAAGCGATGAGTGATAAATTATTTATTTTCGACACAACGCTCCGCGATGGCGAGCAGGTTCCGGGATGCCAGTTGAATACAGTGGAAAAAATTCAGGTGGCAAGGCAACTGGAAGCGCTGGGCGTGGATGTGATTGAGGCGGGATTCCCCATTTCGAGTCCGGGTGACTTTAACTCGGTGATTGAGATTTCCAAAGCTGTGACGTGGCCTACGATTTGCGCCTTGACACGTGCCGTACAGAAAGATATTGACGTGGCGGCGGAAGCTCTGCAATTTGCCAAGCATAAACGTATTCATACCGGTATCGGTACTTCCGACTCGCACATCAGATATAAATTCAATTCCAACCGCGAGGAGATTATCGAACGTGCCGTAGCGGCAGTGAAGTATGCCCGCCGCTATGTAGAGGATGTCGAATTCTATGCCGAAGATGCCGGACGCACGGATAACGAATACCTGGCGCGTGTGGTGGAAGCCGTTATCAAAGCGGGCGCTACGGTGGTGAATATTCCCGATACCACCGGTTACTGCCTTCCCGGTGAGTATGGTGCGAAGATAAAATATCTGATGGAGCATGTGGACGGCATTCATAACGCTGTCATCTCCACGCATTGCCACAACGACCTGGGAATGGCTACTGCCAATACAATGGCAGGTGTGCTGAACGGCGCCCGCCAGGTGGAAGTTACTATCAACGGTATCGGCGAACGTGCCGGAAATACTTCGCTCGAAGAGGTGGCTATGATTATCAGATGTCATAAGGATATTGATATTGAAACCAACATCAACACGCAGAAGATTTACCCTACCAGCCGTATGGTATCCAGCCTGATGAATATGCCGGTGCAGCCTAACAAGGCAATCGTAGGCCGTAATGCCTTTGCGCACTCGTCGGGCATTCATCAGGACGGCGTATTGAAGAATGTGCAGACTTATGAGATTATCGACCCGCACGATGTGGGCATCGATGACAACTCTATTGTACTGACAGCCCGTAGCGGACGTGCTGCCTTGAAGAACCGCCTGCAGGTGTTGGGCGTGTCTCTGGATCAGCAGAAACTGGATAAGATTTACGAAGATTTCCTGAAACTTGCCGATAAGAAGAAAGATATTAACGACGATGATATTCTGGTATTGGCAGGTGCGGACCGCTCGCAGAATCATCGTATCAAACTGGAATACTTGCAGGTGACGAGCGGCGTAGGTGTCCGTTCGGTAGCCAGCATCGGGTTGAACATTTCGGGTGAGAAGTTTGAGGCCGCCGCCAGCGGAAACGGTCCGGTAGATGCCGCAATCAAAGCCCTGAAGAAGATAATAGACCGCCACATGACGTTGAAGGAGTTTACCATTCAGGCCATCAGCAAGGGGAGTGATGATATGGGTAAGGTGCACATGCAGGTGGAATATGATAACCGTATCTACTATGGTTTCGGCGCCAATACGGATATTATAGCTGCGTCGGTGGAAGCGTATATAGACTGTATTAATAAATTTTAGCGGTTAGTGATTAGCGGTTAGTGATTAGCGGTTAGTGATTAACGATTAGTGATTGATAATTTGTAATTAATACTTATTCTGATGAATACATTATTTGATAAAATTTGGGATGCCCACGTTGTACAGAAGGTGGAAGACGGCCCTACACAACTTTACATAGACAGGCTTTATTGCCATGAAGTGACCAGTCCGCAGGCTTTTGCCGGATTGCGTGCCAGGGGAATCAAGTGTTTCCGTCCGGAAAAGATATTCTGTATGCCCGACCATAATACGCCGACGCACGACCAGGATAAACCTATCGAAGACCCCGTGTCAAAGACGCAGGTGGATACGCTTGCCAAGAATGCGGAAGATTTCGGACTGGAGCATTTCGGCATGATGGACAAGAAGAACGGCATTATCCATGTGGTGGGTCCGGAACGGGGGCTGACCTTGCCGGGCATGACGATTGTATGCGGTGACTCGCATACGTCCACTCACGGCGCAATGGGGGCGGTGGCTTTCGGCATCGGTACGAGCGAAGTGGAGATGGTGATGGCTTCGCAGTGTATTCTGCAAACCCGTCCCAAGACGATGCGCATTACCGTAGACGGCAAATTGGGTAAAGGGGTGACTGCCAAAGATGTGGCGCTCTATATGATGTCCAAGATGACTACCAGCGGCGCTACGGGCTACTTTGTGGAGTATGCCGGAGAGGCGGTGCGCAGCCTGTCCATGGAAGGACGCCTTACGCTGTGCAACCTCAGCATAGAAATGGGTGCGCGCGGCGGTATGGTTGCTCCGGACGAAACGACTTTCGAGTACATCAAGGGACGCGAATATGCTCCGAAAGGCGAAGCGTGGGACAAGGCGCTGGCATACTGGAAAACGTTGAAAAGCGATGAGGATGCCGTGTTCGATAAGGAAGTACGCTTCGACGCCGCCGACATCGAGCCGATGATTACCTACGGAACCAATCCGGGTATGGGCATGGGCATCACGCAGCACATCCCCGCTACCGAGGGCATGGGCGAGGCCGCCAAGGCATCTTTTATGAAGTCGATGGAGTATATGGGCTTCCGGCCGGGTGAACCGTTGTTGGGCAAGAAGATTGATTACGTGTTCCTGGGTGCTTGCACCAACGGCCGTATCGAGGATTTCCGTGCATTTGCCTCTATCGTGAAAGGCCGTAAGAAAGCGGCGGATGTAGTGGCATGGCTGGTTCCCGGTTCGTGGATGGTAGATGCGCAGATACGCGAGGAAGGCTTGGACAAAGTGCTGGAAGAGGCGGGATTCGCTATCCGCCAGCCGGGATGTTCGGCTTGTCTGGCGATGAATGATGACAAAGTGCCTGCCGGGAAATATGCGGTGTCCACCAGTAACCGTAACTTTGAGGGACGTCAGGGGCCGGGTGCACGCACATTGCTTGCCAGTCCGCTGGTGGCTGCGGCAGCGGCGGTGACGGGGGTGATTACAGACCCGAGGGAGTTTATCTAAATCAAGGTTCACTACAGAGGGAGAGAGGGGCACGTTTTTTTTCAGACATAAGAACAAAAGAACATATGCTATGCAGAAAAGTGTCGGTTATATAGCGCAGCAAAATCTGTTCTTCTGTCTGAAAAAACAAGTGGAGAAACTGAGGCTCCATGTCCTCTGTAGTGAAGAAAGAACAATCAAATAACAGCAACAATGAAACAGAAATTCAATATCATCAACAGCACTTGTGTACCTCTTCCGTTGGAGAATGTGGATACCGACCAGATAATCCCTGCACGTTTCCTGAAAGCCACCACGAAAGAAGGCTTTGGCGAGAATTTGTTTCGCGACTGGCGGTATGACAAGCAAGGCAACAAAATAGAATCTTTCGTACTGAACGACCCTACCTACGGCGGACAAATCCTTGTGGCTGGCAAGAACTTCGGTTCGGGAAGCAGCCGCGAGCATGCGGCATGGGCCATTGCCGACTATGGTTTCCGCGTGGTGGTGAGTAGCTTCTTCGCAGATATCCATAAGAACAACGAACTGAATAATTTCGTGCTTCCCGTGGTGGTGAGCGAACCGTTCCTGAAAGAACTTTTCGACTCGGTTTTCGCCAATCCCAAAACGGAAGTGGAAGTGAACCTGCCCGAACAGACCATTACCAACAAGGCTACGGGCAAGAGCGAGCATTTTGAAATCAATGCCTACAAGAAACACTGCCTGATGAACGGATTGGACGATATAGATTTCCTTGTAGAGAACAAAGACAAAATAGAATCCTGGGAGAAGAAACATGAAGCATAATCATCCGAAGATAGAAATCATGGACACCACGCTCCGCGACGGCGAACAGACCAGCGGAGTGTCTTTCGTGCCCCATGAGAAGCTGATGATAGCCCGTTTGCTGCTTGAAGACTTGAAGGCGGACCGGGTGGAAGTGGCTTCCGCGCGGGTGTCTGAAGGGGAGTTCGATGCGGTGAAAATGATATGCGACTGGGCCGCCCGCCGCAATATGCTGCCGAGGGTGGAAGTGCTCGGTTTCGTAGACGGGCATACGTCGGTGGACTGGATACACGCTACCGGCTGCCGCGTCATTAACCTGCTGTGCAAAGGCTCGCTGAAGCATTGCTCCTGCCAGTTGAAGAAGTTGCCCGAAGAACATATCGAGGACATTCTGGCAGTGGTGGACTACGCAAACGTGCAGGACATGGAGGTGAACGTCTACCTGGAAGACTGGAGCAACGGCATGAAAGATTCGCCCGAATATGTGTTTCAATTGATGGACGCATTGATTCGGACCAACATAAAGCGGTATATGCTGCCCGATACGTTGGGGGTGCTGAACCCGTTGCAGGTCATTGAATTCATGCGGAAAATGGTGAAACGCTATCCGCACGCGCATTTCGACTTCCATGCGCACAATGATTACGACCTTGCGGTGAGCAATGTGCTGGCAGCCGTGTTGAGCGGTTGCAAGGGGTTGCACACCACCATTAACGGTCTGGGCGAGCGTGCCGGGAATGCGCCTCTTGCCAGCGTGCAGGCCATCCTGAAAGACCATTTCAGTGCTGTAACCAATATCGACGAGAGCCGCCTCAATGATGTGAGCCGTGTGGTGGAGTCTTATTCGGGTATCGTAATTCCCGCCAACAAACCGATTGTGGGTGAAAATGTGTTTACGCAGGTGGCGGGCGTGCATGCCGACGGAGACAATAAAAGCAACCTGTACTGCAACGACCTCTTGCCCGAACGCTTCGGCCGTAAGCGGGAGTATGCGCTGGGCAAGAACAGCGGCAAGGCGAATATCCGCAAGAACCTGGAAGACCTGGGGCTGGAGCTGGACGAGGATGCCATGCGCAAGGTTACCGAACGTATCATCGAGCTGGGCGATAAAAAGGAACTGGTGACGCAGGAAGATTTGCCGTACATCGTTTCCGATGTTTTGAAACACGGCATGATGGACGAGCGGGTGAATCTGAAAAGCTACATCGTGAACCTTGCCTACGGACTGAAACCGATGGCTACGTTGAAAATAGAAATCAACGGCAAGGAGTATGAGGAGAGTTCCAGCGGCGACGGTCAGTACGATGCCTTTGTGCGTGCGTTGCGCAAGATATACAAGGTGACTCTGGGGCGTAAGTTCCCGATGCTGACGAACTATGCGGTGACCATCCCGCCCGGCGGACGTACCGATGCCTTTGTGCAGACGGTTATCACCTGGAGTTTTGAAGACAAGGTGTTCCGTACCCGCGGGCTGGATGCCGACCAGACGGAAGCGGCCATTAAGGCTACGGTAAAGATGTTGAATATAATAGAAGCTGAATACGATAAATAAGATGCCCAACCATGATTGATAAGAGAATAAAGGATTATTTCGAAAGAAAACCCAATGTAAGCTATCTGTTTTTTGCTTGCATGATATTTTTGTTTCGTGTTTTCTTGAATTGGTATGCAAATGAGCTGCAGCTCGTCACTCTTATGGATGTGATATGGACGCTTATGCTGACTGCGGGATTTGTGACGGGTGACCGTGTTCGCCGCAAGAATAAAGCAATGAAAGATAAGATAGAAAATGAATTGAAAAAGAAATAATAATTATGGACTTTAAAATTGCAGTATTGGCCGGTGACGGTATCGGCCCCGAAATATCCGCCGTAGGTGTGGACGTAATGACCGCCGTTTGCGAGAAATTCGGTCACAAAGTAAGTTATGAGTATGCCGTGTGCGGTGCGGACGCCATCGACAAAGTGGGCGACCCTTTCCCCGAAGCTACCTATCAGGCTTGTAAGAATGCCGATGCAGTGCTCTTTTCGGCAGTAGGCGACCCGAAATTCGACAATGACCCCACCGCCAAGGTGCGTCCCGAACAAGGACTGCTGGCTATGCGCAAGAAGTTGGGGCTGTTTGCCAATATCCGTCCGGTGCAGACCTTCAAGTGCCTCTTGCACAAGTCGCCGCTCCGTGCGGAACTGGTGGACGGTGCGGACTTCATCTGCATCCGCGAACTGACGGGCGGTATGTATTTCGGTGAGAAGTATCAGGACAACGACAAGGCCTACGACACCAATATGTATACCCGTCCGGAGATTGAACGCATCCTGAAAGTGGGCTTTGAGTATGCCATGAAGCGCAACAAGCACCTTACGGTAGTGGACAAGGCGAATGTACTTGCCTCTTCGCGCCTGTGGAGACAGATTGCGCAGGAAATGGCCCCGGACTATCCGGAAGTCACCACCGACTATATGTACGTGGACAACGCCGCCATGCGCATGATTCAGGAACCGAAGTTCTTCGACGTGATGGTGACCGAGAATACCTTCGGCGATATTCTGACCGATGAAGGCTCCTGCATCAGCGGCTCCATGGGCTTGCTCCCTTCGGCTTCCACGGGCGAAAGCACTCCGGTGTTCGAGCCTATTCACGGCTCATGGCCGCAGGCTAAGGGCCTGAACATAGCCAATCCGCTGGCACAGATTCTTTCCGTAGCCATGCTGTTCGAGTATTTCGACCTGAAGGAAGAAGGCGCGCTTATCCGCAAGGCGGTGGATGCTTCGCTCGACGCCAATATCCGTACCCCGGAAATCCAGGTGGAAGGCGGCGGCAAATACGGCACGAAAGAAGTGGGTGCGTGGATTGTGGACTATATCAAACACTAATCTTTATTAAGGAAAGAAAGGGCGAAACGTTTTTTTCCTACCTTTGCGAGGAGATGCGTCAAGAGTACGGCAATAGCGAGCCTGCTTTTGGTGTGTCTCCTCATTTGTGTCTTATTCTGTATAAACTCGGACGAATTATGGCGAAAATAGCGAATAACTTGACGGAACTTATCGGCGGTACGCCGCTGATGAAACTGGCGGGGTACAGCCGGAAGTACGGATTGCAACGGGAGGTGGTTGCCAAACTGGAGTCCTTTAATCCCGCAGGCAGCGTAAAAGACCGCGTAGGTCTGGCAATGATCGAGGATGCCGAAGCGCGCGGAGCGTTGAAGCCCGGTGCCACCATTATAGAGCCTACCAGCGGCAATACGGGAGTAGGACTGGCAATGGTGGCGACCATTAAAGGCTATCATCTGATACTGACCATGCCCGAAACCATGAGCATTGAACGCCGCAACCTGCTGAAAGCCCTCGGAGCGGAAATCGTGCTGACGGACGGATTGGCAGGCATGGCGGGCTCTATCGCCAAGGCGCAGGAACTGAGGGACAAGATACCCGGTGCCGTGATTCTGCAACAGTTCGAGAACCCTTCCAACGCCCGGATACACGAACTTACTACGGGCGAGGAAATCTGGACGGATACGGACGGACAAGTGGACGTGTTTGTGGCGGGAGTAGGTACGGGCGGCACGATTTGCGGTGTGGCGCGCGCCTTGAAAAGGCATAATCCGAATGTCTACATTGTGGCCGTAGAACCTGCATCATCTCCCGTGCTTGAGGGGGGCGAGGACGCTCCTCACCGCATACAGGGCATCGGGGCAAACTTCATTCCGGCCCTTTACGATGCTTCGGTAGTGGACGAGGTGATTCCCGTGCCGGATGATGAAGCCATTCGTGCCGGACGCGAACTGGCATCCACCGAGGGACTGCTGGCGGGAATATCTTCCGGAGCGGCTGTCTATGCGGCACGTCTGCTGGCGGTGCGTCCCGAATTTGCCGACAAAACGGTGGTGGCCTTGCTGCCTGATACGGGAGAGAGGTATCTCTCTACGGAGTTGTTTGCTTTTGACACTTATCCTTTGGATTAAATGCCGGGGACGGACGTTTGTTTCACCCGGAGGTAGCGGTCATACCGACGGGTGGTAGCACTTGTACCGTCGCGTGGTATTGCCCGTACCAGCGCTTGGTACTGTCCGTACCACCGCCTGATATTCTTTGTACCCTTGCTTGGTACTTCCTGTACCGGCTGGTGAAACCGGTACGGGTGCATTAATAAATTTAGAATCATAAGTATGAAGAAACTGATTTTTCTCGCAGTATGTTTATTGGCAAGCGGTATGCCTGCATTCGGGCAAACCTATCAGGAACTTTGCGACCGTGCCGTAACTTATACGGAGCAGGATAGTCTGCCGCAGGCGGAAACGTACATCCGCAGAGCCTTGAAGCTGGAGCCTGCGAATCCTCATAACGCCCTTCTGTTCTCCAACCTCGGTACGATACAACGCCGCCAGCGGAAGTACGAAAAGGCTTTGGAGTCCTATAACTTCGCCCTGAATATCGCCCCGCGGGCAGTGCCTATCTTGCTGAACCGTGCGACCATTTATATGGAACTGGGGCGCAACAACCTGGCACAAGCCGACTATTCGCTGGTGCTGGATTTGGAGAAAGACAATGAAGAAGCCCTGCTGATGCGCGCTTATATCTATATGCAACAGCGTGACTATAAAATGGCAAAGGCGGATTACGAACGCTTGTTGAAAGTGAATCCTACCAGCTACAACGGCTGTCTCGGCTTGGCTACTTTAGAGCAGAGAGAGGGAAAATACGAAGAAGCACTGAGGCTATTGAACACTATGATTGCCGCCAAAGGAGAGAACCGGCAGTTGTCTCCTTCCCAATATGCCATGCTTTATGTGGCTCGTGCCGGAGTAGAAAAAGACTTGCACCATACAGATATGGCATTGGTAGACCTGGAAGAGGCGATAAGCCTGGATAGCTCGCAGCCTGAAATATACCTGATGCGCGGCGAAATCTACCTCGCCCAAAAAAAGAAAGAACTTGCCAAACGCGATTTCGAGAAAGCCGTATCGTTAGGAGTACCGCAATCTGATTTACGCAACTTCTTACAACAAACGGGGAAATAGGGGGTAGCGGTTAGTGATTAGCGTTTAGTGGTTAGTGATTAAGTTATGTACAATAAACAGTTAATTGCTAATTGCAAAACACTAACTGCTCACGACTAATCACTCACGACTAATCACTTACCACTAATCCTTAACCGCTAATCACTAATCCTTAATCACTAATCACTATATTTTCGTATTAGGTTGATAAATTCTTTGCCGTATTTCTTTTTTTTGTGTTCTCCGATGCCGCTGATGTTGCCGAACTCTTCGAGGTTGGTGGGGCGTGAGGTGCTGAGCAAGTGGAGAACCTTGTCGGACAAGACGATATAGGCAGGCAGGGCCTCTTCATCGGCAAGACGTTTTCTTAATTTGCGCAATGCTTCAAAGAGGGCTTCGTTCTCTGTATTGGGAAGTCCTAAGGGTAGCTCTTGGGCGGGGACGGTTGCTTTGCGTTTTCTGCCACGTTTGGTTTCGTTTGTTTCTTCCCGGCGTATCACTACCAATCGGGCGGTGGCTCTGCCGAAGAGGACATCGCTTCCTGCGGAAGTTATTTTCAGATGATTGTTTTCGTTGTAGGCAATCTCGAAGTATCCGAGTTGCAGCATTTGTAATAAATAATCATGCCAGTCGCGGGCGGGAACATCACGTCCGGCGGCAAAGGTTTTCAGTTGCTGATAGCCTTTGCCCACGACTTCGGGCGACATGTTTCCCCTGAGAATATCCACTAAAACACCTGTACCGATTTGCTGGTCTGTGCGGACAATGGCGCTCAGGGCCTTTTGTACGATGACAGTTCCGTCAAAGCGTTCGGGCGGGTTCTTGCAGACGTCGCAATTGCCGCAGTCGTGGTCTGCTATTTCTCCAAAATAACTTAACAATATGCGGCGTCGGCAGATGTCGGATTCGGCGTATTGCTGCATGCGTTGCAGTTTCTCCAGGTTGATGTTCTGCTGTCCGCTCTCGGTAGCGAATTTGGTAAGCAAAATCAGGTCTGCAAGCGAGTAGAACAGTAGCGTGTCACTGGGCAGTCCGTCTCTGCCGGCACGTCCTATCTCCTGGTAGAAACTCTCGATACTCTTTGGTAAATTATAATGAATAACCCAACGAACGTTACTCTTGTCTATACCCATGCCGAAAGCGATGGTGGCGCACACTACCTGCACGCGGTCGTTGATGAAATCGTCCTGCGCTTCGTCCCTGAGGGAGGGGGAGAGTCCGGCATGGTAGACGGCGGTGCGGATACCCTGCTTCTGGAGCATCTGCGCCACGGATTCCGTCTTGCTCCGGCTCATGCAATAGATGATGCCGCTTTCTCCGGGATGGCGGGCTATGAAGTCAAGAATTGTCTTGGATTTTTCCTTCTGCTGGTAGCCCCGTTTTACGGTGAGGCTCAGGTTGGGACGGTCGAACGAGGAGATGAACGTCCGGGGATGGTTCAGGTGAAGCTGCCTGATGATATCTTCGCGCGTGATTTTGTCGGCGGTGGCGGTCAGGGCGATGATGGGCACGTGCGGGAACTGCTGGTGCAGAATCCCCATCTGTGCGTATTCAGGCCGGAAGTCATGTCCCCATTGCGAGATGCAGTGCGCTTCGTCGATGGCGAAAAGCGAGATGTGCATGTCCCGCAGGAGATAATTGGCTTCTGCAAGCAGCTTTTCGGGCGAGATATACAGCAGTTTCAGTCTGCCTTCCGTGCAGGCACGGCGCAGGGCGGCATTCTCCGTTTCGTCATTGCTGCTGTTCAGCGCACCGGCGCTGATGCCGTTGGCGCATAATGCCTCTACCTGGTCCTTCATCAGCGAGATGAGCGGCGAAACGACTACCGCGGTTCCTTCGCGCAGCAGGGCGGGAAGCTGGTAGCATATTGATTTTCCACCGCCGGTGGGCATTAACACAAGTGCGTCGTTTCCGTCCAGAATGTGACGGATAATCTCTTCCTGAAGGGGACGGAAACTGTCGTATCCGAAGTATGTTTTAAGCGTTTGTAGCATAAGCAGTGCCGGTATCTTTTTATCAGGGGACAAAGGTACGTTAATTCTTGCATAAAATGCAAAAGGAAGTGGCGTTCAGTCAAATAACTTAATAATGAAGCAGTTGTGTTAAATAAGCTTGTAATTAAACGTATCCTGCTTCTTTTCAAGCTTTTTCGTTGTTTGTATATTAAAAATATGTACGGGAAAAGTTGCGTATTAAAAAAAAATGTTAGACTTTTGTGTAATCTAAGGGAAGCTCCTTTGGATTTCCGTATTTAAACAACCCTAACCAGTTAATTTAATGAGTGATTTAGAAAAGAATGCACAGGAGGAGGCTACAAAGAAGCATCCCTATAACCTGCGCGAAAAGAAAGAAAAGAAGGCTGCCTACCGTTCCTTGATACGGCCGGAACTGGCAGACGAGCTGTACGACAGGATACTGAATATCATTGTCGTGCAGAAGAAGTACAGAGACCCCAATTACTCTGCTAAGGATTTGGCGAAAGAACTGCAGACCAATACCCGTTATTTGTCGGCAGTGGTGAACTCCCGTTTCGGCATGAATTATTCTTGTTTGTTGAATGAGTACAGAGTGAAAGACGCTTTGCATTTATTGACAGATAAGAGATATGCTGACAAGAATGTTGAGGAAATCAGCACGATGGTAGGCTTTGCCAATCGTCAGTCTTTTTATGCTGCATTTTATAAAAATGTAGGAGAAACTCCTAACGGTTATCGTAAGAAAAATGCAGTGAAAGGTAAATAATGCAGTAAAACTGAACTTATAAAAGGAAATATTCCGAGCCATGTGCTCCGGAATACTTCCTTTTGTTATTTTAATACTAATCAATCTTTTCCAAACACGCATGAAAAAACAACTGATTTCCGTAATGGTTGCCGCGTCCTTGCTGACAGCTTGCGGCGGAGCACCGAAAACTACTGCCAAGGCAGAAAAATTTGATTATACAGTGGAACAATTTGCAGACTTACAGATTTTACGCTATCGCGTACCGGAGTTTGAGAACTTGTCTCTCAAACAGAAAGAATTAGTTTATTACCTCACGGAAGCCGCTTTGCAGGGACGTGACATCCTGTTCGACCAGAACGGGAAATACAACCTCAGAATCCGCCGGATGCTGGAAGCCGTCTATACGGGCTATACCGGCGACAAGACTGCGGCAGACTTCAAGGCTATGGAAGTGTACCTGAAACGGGTATGGTTCTCCAACGGCATTCATCATCATTACGGCTGCGAGAAGTTCGTACCGGGCTTTACTCCCGAATTCTTCAAGCAAGCCCTTTTAAGCGTGGACGCCGCTACACTGCCGCTTGCAGAAGGGCAGACGGTGGAGCAGCTTTATGAAGAGGTGGCTCCCGTTATCTTCGACCCCAAAGTAATGCCGAAGCGTGTGAACCAGGCTGCCGGTGAGGATTTGGTGCTGACCTCGGCATGTAATTATTATGACGGGGTGACGCAGCAGGAAGCCGAAGCCTTTTACAGCGCCATGAAGGACCCTAAGGATGAAACGCCGGTTTCTTACGGATTGAACAGCCGTCTGGTGAAAGAGAACGGCAAGATTCAGGAGAAAGTGTGGAAAGTGGGGGGCTTGTACGGTGAGGCTATCGGGAAGATTGTGTATTGGCTGAAGAAAGCGGAAGGCGTGGCCGAGAACCCTGAACAGAAAGCGGTTATAGCCAAGCTGATAGAGTTTTATGAAACAGGTGACTTGAAGACCTTTGATGATTATGCCATTCTGTGGGTGAAGGATTTGGATTCCCGCATCGACTTCGTAAACGGATTCACCGAAAGCTACGGCGACCCGCTGGGCATGAAGGCAAGCTGGGAATCTTTGGTGAACTTCAAGGATTTGGAAGCTACCCGCCGCACGGAGATTATCAGCAGCAATGCGCAATGGTTCGAAGACCACTCTCCGGTGGAAAAGCAGTTCAAGAAAGAGAAAGTGAAAGGTGTTTCAGCCAAGGTAATCACTGCCGCTATTCTGGCGGGCGACCTCTATCCTTCGACGGCTATCGGTATCAACCTGCCCAATGTCAACTGGATCCGCAGCCATCACGGCTCCAAATCCGTAACGATTGGCAATATAACGGATGCTTACAACAAGGCGGCTCATGGCAACGGCTTCAACGAAGAGTTTGTATATAGCGATGCCGAACTGCAATTGATAGACAAATATGCCGATACGACCGATGAACTGCATACCGACCTGCATGAGTGTCTGGGACATGGTTCCGGCAAACTGCTTCCGGGCGTAGACCCCGATGCGCTGAAGGCTTACGGCTCTACTATCGAAGAGGCGCGTGCCGACCTGTTCGGACTGTATTATGTGGCCGATCCGAAACTGGTGGAACTGGGGCTGACTCCGAGTGCGGATGCCTACAAGGCCCAATTCTATACCTATCTGATGAACGGCCTGATGACACAGCTTGTGCGTATCGAACCGGGAAACAACGTGGAAGAGGCACATATGCGTAACCGCCAGCTCATAGCCCGTTGGGTATATGAAAAGGGTGCTGCCGACAAAGTGGTGGAACTGGTGAAGAAGGACGGAAAGACTTATGTCGTAATCAATGATTATGAAAAGGTACGGGAACTGTTTGGCGAACTGCTTGCCGAAATACAGCGTATCAAGTCCACGGGCGACTATGACGCAGCCCGTGAGCTGGTAGAGTCCTATGCCGTAAAAGTAGACCCGGAACTGCACGCGGAAGTATTGGAACGTTACAAGAAGCTGAACCTGGCTCCGTATAAGGGCTTTGTCAACCCGAAGTATGAGGCTGTGACGGATGCGGACGGCAACATAACCGATGTGAAGGTGACTTATGATGAAGGGTATGCCGAACAGATGCTGCGTTATAGCAAGGACTACTCGGCATTGCCTTCAGTGAACGATTGAATGGTAATTTAGAGATTTTATTGTTTTTTTTAGGCACGGATTACACGGATTTCACGGAAACGAAAAAAGGATAAAGTAAATCCGTGCATTCCGCGTAATCCGTGCCTAAAAAAATCATCAGGTGCATTTTGACACACCTCTTTTAAGATAAAAGGCTTTTTGCCTCAGGTGATAACCGGAACTCTCATTTCTGAAACTAATGGAACTAAAAGAACAACTCAAAGAAATAAAAACCCAGCTCCGCCTCTCCATGAATGGGGCTGTGTCTCAAAGTATGCGTGAGAAAGGTTTGGTCTACAAACTTAACTTCGGCGTGGAACTGCCCCGTATCAAAAGTATTGCTTCTGCTTACGGGAAAGATCATGCCTTGGCGCAGGCACTTTGGAAAGAAGATATTCGCGAATGTAAAATATTGGCGGGATTGCTCCAGCCTGTCGACAGCTTCTTGCCCGAAATAGCGGACATATGGGTGGAGAATATCCGGAACATCGAGATTGCGGAACTTACCTGTATGAACCTGTTCCAGCATCTTCCGTATGCTCCTGCGAAGTCTTTTCACTGGATTGCCGCTGAAGATGAATATACGCAGGTCTGCGGTTTCCTTACCATTGCCCGGCTGTTAATGAAAAAAGGCGATATGAACGAACGGGTGGAGAATGAATTCCTTGACCAGGCAATATCGGCGTTCCTCTCAGGCTCTTATCATGTGCGCAATGCCGCGCTGACCGCTATCCGCCGCTTCATGCAGCACAGCGAGGAAAATGCGTTTCAGGTTTGCCGCAGGGTAGAAGGCATGGGAGATTCCTCTTCGGAGACAGAACGGCTGCTTTACAATCTGGTAAAGGAAGAGGTAGCGTTATGATAAAACGGTAAAGTGATAGAGTGCCGGCTACTTTACCATTCTCATCATTAATTTTTCTTTTTTTGTTTGCTTTCCGCAAAAAAGGCTTAACTTTGTTGGCTGTTAAAAAACTGCGCCTTTAAATGGAAAGTCAGAACGTGAAAGATACGGTTAGACAGATATTCACCGAATATCTCAATATGAACGGGCATCGCAAGACTCCCGAACGATATGCCATACTCGACACTATTTATTCCATAGACGGCCATTTCGATGTTGACACGCTTTATTCGCTGATGGCAGACCAGGAGAATTTCAGAGTGAGCCGTGCGACGCTGTACAACACCATCATATTGCTTATCAATGCCCGGCTGGTTATCAAGCATCAGTTCGGAAATTCCTCTCAATACGAAAAATGCTATAACCGTGATACGCATCATCACCAAATCTGCACACAGTGCGGCAAGGTTACCGAATTCCAGAACGAGGAATTGCAGCACGCCATTGAGAATACCAGATTGAGCCGCTTTAACTTGACGCATTATTCGCTGTACATGTACGGCTTGTGTAGCAAGTGCGATCGCGCAAACAAAAGAAAGAAGAAAAATAATAACCATAAGAAAGAGAAATGAAAGTAGACATTCTATTAGGATTACAATGGGGCGACGAAGGCAAAGGCAAAGTCGTTGATGTATTAACTCCGAGATACGATGTAGTGGCACGTTTTCAAGGCGGCCCGAACGCCGGCCATACATTGGAGTTTGAAGGTCAGAAATATGTGCTCCGTTCCATTCCTTCGGGAATCTTCCAGGGTGATAAGGTGAATATCATCGGTAACGGTGTAGTGCTCGACCCGGCGCTGTTCAAGGCGGAAGCGGAAGCATTGGAAGCATCCGGTCATAATTTGAAGGAACGCTTGCATATTTCCAAGAAAGCACACCTCATCCTGCCCACGCACCGCATTCTGGATGCTGCCTATGAAGCTGCAAAAGGAGATGCCAAAGTGGGAACTACCGGCAAGGGCATCGGTCCTACCTATACGGACAAGATTAGCCGCAACGGTGTACGTGTAGGTGATATCCTGCACGATTTCGACAAGAAGTATGCTGCTGCCAAAGCCCGTCACGAACAAATCCTGAAAGGCTTGAATTACGAATATGATTTGAGCGAGCTGGAAAAGGCATGGTTCGAGGGTATCGAATACCTAAAGCAGTTCAAGTTTGTGGACAGCGAACATGAAATAAACGGTCTGCTGTCGGACGGCAAGTCTGTTTTGTGCGAAGGTGCGCAAGGTACGATGCTCGATATTGATTTCGGTTCTTATCCGTTTGTCACTTCTTCCAATACCATTTGTGCAGGAGCCTGCACGGGCTTGGGCATAGCTCCCAATAAGATTGGCGAAGTGTATGGTATCTTCAAGGCATATTGTACGCGTGTGGGTGCGGGTCCGTTCCCGACGGAACTGTTCGACAAGACCGGTGACCAGATTTGTACGCTGGGACATGAATTCGGTTCGGTAACCGGACGTAAGCGCCGTTGCGGATGGATTGACCTGGTAGCCTTGAAATATGCCATTATGGTAGACGGCGTAACCAAGCTCATCATGATGAAGAGCGATGTACTCGACTCATTCGAAACAATCAAAGCCTGTGTGGCATATAAGGTCAACGGTGAGGAAATCGATTACTTCCCGTTCGATATCGAAGGCGTGGAACCGGTGTACGTGGAATTGCCCGGCTGGCAGACGGATATGACAAAGATGCAGAGCGAAGACGAATTCCCCGAAGAATTCAACGCTTATCTGTCGTTCCTGGAAGAACAGCTCGGTGTGCCTGTGAAGATTGTATCTGTAGGTCCCGACCGCGAACAAACCATCGAACGCTATACGGAGGAATAACATAGATTGACAAATAGACAACCTTACGTACGGGTTACGCGAATTTTGTGGCTTCGATAACGGACTGTATAAATTCGGGTAACCCGTACTTTTTTTATTTATTACCATGAAAACACGTATTATCTCTTTATTGCTTCTGCTCTCTCTCTGCTCTTCCGGGAGGTCGCAACCTTATCAGCCTACGGCAGAAAACTTACAGTCGCGCCAGGAGTTCAGGGACAGCAAATTCGGCATTTTCCTCCATTGGGGGCTATACTGCATGTTGGCAACCGGAGAATGGACCATGACCAATAATAACCTGAATTATAAAGAATATGCCAAATTGGCGGGCGGATTTTATCCTTCCAGGTTCAATGCAGCCAAGTGGGTGGCGGCTATCAAGGCTTCCGGAGCAAAATATATTTGTTTCACTTCGCGGCATCACGAGGGCTTTTCCATGTTTCATACCCGTTATTCCGATTATAATATTGTGGACGCCACTCCTTTCAGGCGGGATGTACTGAAAGAATTGGCGGATGAATGTCATAAGCAGGGGATTCGCCTGCATCTGTATTATTCACATATAGACTGGTATCGAGAGGATGCTCCGCAGGGGCGTACGGGGCGTGGAACCGGGCGTCCGGATCCTTCGGGAGACTGGAACAGCTATTACGCTTTTATGAATAACCAGTTGACGGAGTTGCTGACCGGTTACGGGAAAATAGGCGCAATATGGTTCGACGGCTGGTGGGATCAGGACCGGAATCTCGGTTTCGATTGGCAGTTGCCCGGGCAATATGCGTTGATACACCGCCTGCAACCTGCCTGTCTGATTGGTAATAATCATCACCGGACACCTTTCGAGGGAGAAGATATACAGATTTTTGAGCGTGACTTGCCCGGTGAGAATAAGGCGGGACTTTCCGGACAAGGTGTCAGTAACTTGCCATTGGAAACGTGCGAGACAATGAATGGCATGTGGGGATATAAGATTACGGACCAAAACTATAAGCCGGCAAAAACTTTGATTCACTATCTGGTGAAGGCAGCCGGTAAGGATGCCAATCTCCTGATGAATATAGGTCCGCAGCCTGATGGCGAGCTGCCGGCTGTTGCCATGGAGCGACTGGCAGAGATAGGAGAGTGGATGAAAGTGTACGGTGAAACTATTTACGGAACATGTGGCGGCTGTGTGGCTCCTCACCCTTGGGGAGTGACAACGCAGAAGGGAAATAAGCTGTATGTGCATATTCTGGATTTGCAGGATAAAGCGCTTTTCCTGCCTTTGGATGGAAAGCGCGTGAAGAAGGCTGTAGGTTATACCGACCGCCGGCCGCTGAAAATACAGAAATGCCGGGATGGTGTCATGCTTTATCTTTCCGAAGTCCCGACAGATATTGACAAAGTCATCGAACTGCACCTGGAAGAGTAGCCTGCTGCCGGTGAATTGCTAAAACTGTAACCGTTATGTCGGTAAATCTTTAATTCTTCCTAAAAGATAGGGAGAACCGGGAGATAGCTCGCAGTTTCCCTTTATTTTTGGCAGACAATTTGTTATACAAACAGAAACGACACATTATTCATTTATTTATTATTAAAAGAAGAAAATTATGGGAACAGGAATGATAGGCATGCAATGGATTATCTTTATCGGGGTGGCTGTGGTCAGTTGGCTGGTACAGATGAACCTGCAGAGTAAATTCAAGAAATATTCTAAAATCCCCACCGGCAACGGAATGACGGGAGCCGATGTGGCTTTGAAGATGCTGCACGATAACGGCATCTACGATGTAACCGTAACACATACTCCGGGACACTTGACAGACCATTACAACCCTGCCAATAAGACCGTAAACCTTAGCGAAAGCGTTTATAACAGCAACAGCATTATGGCAGCAGCCGTTGCCGCCCATGAGTGCGGACATGCCGTGCAGCATGCACGCGCCTATGCACCGCTTACGATGCGCAGCAAACTGGTGCCTGTGGTTTCGTTCGCTTCCAACATTATGACGTGGGTACTGTTGGGCGGTATCCTGATGCTGAACACTTTTCCGCAGTTGCTGCTGGCAGGTATCATCCTGTTTGCCATGACTACACTGTTCAGCTTCATCACCCTTCCGGTGGAAATCAATGCGAGCAAGCGTGCATTGGTATGGTTGAGCAGTTCCGGCATTACGAATGCCCGCAATCATACACAGGCGGAAGACGCGCTTCGTTCGGCGGCTTATACGTATGTGGTAGCTGCGCTCGGTTCATTGGCAACGCTTGTTTACTACATAATGATATTCATGGGACGCAGAGAATAAGAACGTTCTGTTCCGTAGAAATAGAAAAATGCTTTCTTCATGCTAAATGGAGAAAGCATTTTTTTTCTTAATCAATAAAATACCGTAACTTTGTCATCTGATTTTATAAATGATTGATACGATTATGGCAGCAAAACCAAGTATTCCCAAAGGAACCCGCGACTTTTCGCCCGTAGAAATGGCGAAGCGTAACTATATATTCAATACGATTCGTGATGTTTATCATCTTTATGGTTTCCAGCAGATAGAGACTCCTTCCATGGAAATGCTTTCCACCTTAATGGGGAAGTATGGTGAAGAAGGCGATAAACTGTTGTTCAAGATACAGAATTCGGGTGATTACTTTTCCGGTTTGACGGACGAGGAACTGTTGAGCCGTAATGCCGCGAAGCTCGCAAGCAAGTTTTGTGAGAAAGGTCTGCGCTATGACCTTACCGTACCTTTTGCCCGTTATGTCGTGATGCACAGGGATGAAATCACGTTCCCTTTCAAGCGTTACCAGATTCAGCCGGTGTGGCGTGCCGACCGTCCGCAGAAAGGGCGTTATCGTGAGTTCTATCAATGTGATGCCGATGTGGTGGGCAGCGACTCCTTGCTGAATGAAGTGGAACTGATGCAGATAGTCGATACCGTATTTACGCGTTTCGGCATCCGTGTATGCATTAAAATCAACAACCGCAAGATATTGAGCGGCATTGCCGAGATTATCGGTGAGTCCGATAAGATAGTGGACATTACCGTAGCGATTGACAAACTGGACAAGATAGGGCTGGACAATGTCAACGCCGAACTGAAAGAGAAGGGCATCAGTGATGAGGCTGTTGCCAAGTTGCAGCCTATCATTTTGTTGAGCGGTAGTAACGAAGAGAAACTCGCCACACTGAAGCAGGTGCTTTCTGCCAGCGAAGAGGGCTTGAAGGGTGTGGAAGAGAGTGAGTTTATCTTGAATACGCTTTCCGCGCTTGGATTGAAGAACGAAATCGAGCTTGACCTGACGCTGGCTCGCGGCTTGAACTATTATACGGGTGCTATTTTTGAAGTAAAGGCGCTGGATGTACAGATTGGCAGCATTACCGGTGGCGGTCGTTATGACAACTTGACCGGTGTATTCGGCATGGCAGGTGTTTCGGGAGTGGGCATTTCGTTTGGTGCAGACCGCATATTCGATGTGCTGAACCAGCTTGAACTTTATCCGAAGGAAGCGGTGAACGGTACGCAACTTCTGTTTATCAATTTTGGTGAGAAAGAAGCCGCCTTCTCTATGAATGTGCTTACCCAGGTACGTGCGGCAGGTATCCGTGCCGAAATCTTCCCCGATTCCAGCAAGATGAAGAAGCAGATGGGTTATGCCAACTCCAAGATGATTCCGTTTGTTGCTTTGGTGGGAGAAAACGAGATGAATGAGGGCAAGGTAACCTTGAAGAATATGGAGACGGGAGAGCAGAAATTGATTACCCCCGAAGAGCTGGTTAGCGAACTGAGTTAATAAAAACTGAAATACTATTAAAAAGGAGCCTGTTTGTGCTCCTTTTTTTGTATATTTGTTACGCAGGTGTTGCAGGAATGTAATATTCGGCTCTTACCTTTGCAGTGACAATAAAAGAGGAGGTTTGTATGGTTTCCGTTCAATTTAAACAAGAAAAGCATAATGCGCTGGTCAGTTTCCTGATGATTGTCATAGCGGTGTTGTTTTTGCTTTATATGGGCAGCTCGCTGGTGAACTCTACCCGGACTTTTTGGGAAAACTATTCCATAGAGAATTTATTGGAATGACATTCTGTAGGCAGGAAACAGAAAGTCGGGTTCTATCTGTTTTTTGCAATATTTATCCATATTGGGAATAAATAAAGACAGTCGGTTTATTGCAATTGGCTGTCTTTTTGTATATTTGTGAGTCCGTGTTCCAAACTTTTAATACGGACATGTTTTGTTAACCGTATCATCAACTAAAAACAACCAGAATCATGGAACAAGATTTCTCAATGCATGCCAATCCGTTGGTGGCCAAGCTTCAAAAACCGGCTTCCGAATTTACAAAAGCCGACATCGTTTCTTATATAAAGGAGAATGGAATCACTATGGTGAACTTCATGTATCCTGCTGCCGACGGGCGGTTGAAAACTTTGAACTTTGTCATTAACGATGCCGCATATCTCGATGCGATACTTACGTGCGGGGAGCGTGTGGACGGTTCCAGCCTGTTTCCTTTCATTGAAGCGGGCAGCAGCGATTTATATGTAATACCCCGCTTCTGTACGGCTTTTATAGATCCGTTTGCCGAGCAGCCTACGCTTTCCATGCTCTGTTCTTTCTTCAATAAAGACGGCGAACCGCTGGAAAGTTCTCCCGAACACACTCTGCGCAAGGCGTGCCGGGCATTTACGGAAGTAACCGGTATGGAGTTCCAGGCCATGGGCGAATTGGAGTATTACGTCATTTCGGAAGACAGCGGCATGTTCCCGGCTACCGACCAGCGTGGTTATCACGAGTCTGCTCCGTATGCCAAGTTCAATGAATTCCGTACCGAGTGTATGGCGTACATCGCACAAGCCGGCGGACAAATTAAGTACGGGCATTCCGAAGTGGGAAACTTCACCCTTGACGGCAAGATATACGAGCAGAACGAAATCGAATTTCTGCCGGTACGTGCCGAGCAGGCGGCCGACCAGTTGATGATTGCCAAATGGATTATCCGTAACCTTGCTTACCAGTATGGATACGACATCACTTTCGCTCCGAAAATAACGGCAGGAAAGGCCGGTTCCGGATTGCATATCCACATGCGCATCATGAAGGACGGAAAGAATCAGATGCTGAAAGACGGCGTACTTTCCGAAACGGCCCGCAAGGCGATTGCGGGAATGATGGAGCTGGCTCCTTCCATTACCGCATTCGGCAATACGAATCCTACTTCTTATTTCCGCCTTGTTCCTCATCAGGAAGCGCCTACCAATATCTGCTGGGGCGACCGCAACCGTTCCGTATTGGTACGTGTGCCGTTAGGATGGTCGGCAAAGACCGATATGTGCATGATTGCCAATCCTCTGGAAGCGCCGAGCAATTACGACACCACTCAAAAGCAGACGGTAGAGATGCGTTCACCGGACGGTTCAGCCGATTTGTACCAACTGATTGCAGGACTGGCTGTAGCTTGCCGCTGCGGTTTTGAGATGCCGGATGCTTTGGAAATTGCGGATAAGACTTATGTGAACGTGAATATCCACAAGAAAGAAAACGAAGACAAATTGAAACAACTGGCTCAGTTGCCCGACAGTTGTGTCGCTTCTGCCGATTGTCTGGAAAAACAGCGTGCCGCTTTCGAGAAATACAATGTCTTCAGTCCTGCCATGATTGACGGAATTATCAGTAAGTTGCGTGCTTATGAGGATAGGACTTTGCGTAGCGAAGTGCAGGATAGTCCGGAAGAGATGCTGAAACTGGTTGAGAAGTATTTCCATTGCGGGTAACGGACAGAACAGATATTATAGTAAAGAACTCCTTGCCGGACGGTTGCCGGTGAGGAGTTCTTGTTTTATAGTCGGTCACCTTTGCCATTTTGTCAGCATTTATCTGCCAAACGAACAGCTTTGCCTTTTGGCACGGTTTTCGTAAGTTCTTTATCGCTTGTATAAAGCAACATTACCATTATAATAAATTGTATAACATATAAAACAAAAGAAACTATGAACATTAAACCATTAGCAGACAGAGTGCTGATACTCCCTGCACCTGCAGAAGAAAAGACAATCGGCGGTATCATTATTCCTGATACGGCAAAAGAAAAACCTTTGAAAGGTGAAGTTATCGCAGTAGGCAACGGAACTAAGGACGAAGAAATGGTGTTGAAGGTTGGTGATACGGTACTGTATGGCAAATATGCCGGTACGGAACTGGAAGTGGAAGGAACCAAGTACCTCATCATGCGTCAAAGCGACGTACTCGCTGTTTTGGGATAATAAATTTATAAATAGTAAACCTGATAAATAGTAAAAACATTATGGCAAAAGAAATATTATTCAATATCGATGCCCGCGACCAACTGAAGAAGGGTATCGATACACTGGCAAATGCAGTAAAAGTAACGCTCGGCCCGAAAGGACGTAACGTAATCATCGAAAAGAAGTTCGGCGCTCCCCACATCACAAAGGACGGTGTAACAGTAGCCAAAGAAGTGGAACTGGCCGATGCTTACCAGAATACCGGTGCACAACTGGTTAAGGAAGTTGCTTCCAAGACTGGTGACGATGCTGGTGACGGTACAACTACCGCTACCGTATTGGCTCAGGCTATCGTAGCCGAAGGCTTGAAGAACGTAACTGCCGGTGCAAGCCCGATGGATATCAAACGCGGTATCGACAAGGCTGTTGCCAAAGTGGTTGAGTCCATCAAGAGCCAGGCCGAGATGGTAGGTGACAACTATGATAAGATTGAACAGGTAGGTACGGTATCTGCCAACAACGACCCGGTTATCGGTAAGCTGATTGCAGACGCTATGCGTAAGGTTTCCAAAGACGGTGTTATCACTATCGAAGAGGCTAAGGGTACGGATACCACTATCGGTGTAGTAGAAGGTATGCAGTTCGACCGCGGTTATCTTTCCGCTTATTTCGTTACCAACACTGAAAAGATGGAATGCGAAATGGAGAAACCGTACATCCTGATTTACGATAAGAAGATTTCCAACCTGAAAGATTTCCTGCCTATCCTCGAACCGGCTGTACAGACTGGCCGTCCTCTGTTGGTAATTGCAGAAGATGTGGATAGCGAGGCTCTGACTACATTGGTTGTGAACCGTCTGCGTTCTCAGTTGAAGATATGTGCTGTGAAGGCTCCGGGCTTCGGCGACCGCCGCAAGGAAATGCTGGAAGACATTGCCGTATTGACAGGCGGTGTTGTAATCAGCGAAGAAAAAGGCTTGAAACTGGAACAGGCTACTATCGAAATGTTGGGTACTGCCGACAAGGTAACTGTTTCTAAAGACAATACGACCATCGTGAACGGTGCCGGTGCAAAAGAAAACATCAAGGAGCGTTGCGAACAAATCAAGGCTCAGATTGCTTCTACCAAGTCCGACTATGACAAGGAGAAATTGCAGGAACGTCTTGCCAAGTTGTCAGGCGGTGTGGCTGTTCTTTACGTAGGCGCTGCTTCCGAAGTGGAAATGAAAGAGAAGAAAGACCGTGTAGACGATGCTCTCCGCGCTACTCGTGCCGCTATCGAAGAAGGTATCGTAGCAGGTGGCGGTGTGGCTTACATCCGTGCGCTCGAAGCATTGGAAGGTTTGAAGGGTGACAATGCCGACGAAACTACCGGTATCGACATCATCAAACGTGCCATCGAAGAGCCTTTGCGCCAGATTGTAGCCAACGCCGGTAAGGAAGGTGCTGTTGTAGTACAGAAAGTTCGTGAAGGCAAAGCCGACTTCGGTTACAATGCACGTACCGATGTTTATGAAAACCTGCACGCTGCCGGTGTGGTAGACCCTGCAAAGGTTACTCGTGTGGCTCTGGAAAATGCCGCTTCTATCGCAGGTATGTTCCTTACTACCGAATGTGTGATTGTCGAGAAGAAAGAAGATAAGCCCGAAATGCCGATGGGTGCTCCCGGAATGGGCGGTATGGGCGGAATGATGTAATATCGTTTTCCCTTGATTTCTTAATCATATAAATTGACCGCGATGTCTTGCATAAAGGCGTCGCGGTTTTTTTATGTTGGATAATATTGTTTCCTTTGCATATTCATTTCGATAATAAAACAGAAAAGACCATGAGAAGTTTTGCTTCAGATAATAATTCGGGGGTGCATCCTTTGGTAATGGAAGCGCTGAGTAGGGCCAACCGGGACCATGCAGTGGGATATGGTGATGATGTATGGACGGAAGAGGCTGTCCGCAAAATCAGGGAAGCTTTTACTCCGGATTGCGAACCGTTGTTTGTATTCAATGGAACCGGCAGCAATGCTGTTGCCTTACAGTTATGCACGCGTCCTTATAATTCGGTAATATGTGCGGAAACTGCGCATATTTATGTAGATGAATGCGGCGCTCCTGCCCGCATGACAGGCTGTCAGATTCGTCCGGTTGCCACTCCCGACGGAAAGCTGACTCCTGAGTTGGTACGTCCTTATCTTTGTCATTTCGGCGAGCAGCATCATTCCCAGCCGGGAGCTTTTTATATCTCGCAATGTACGGAGCTGGGCACTGTCTACCGGCCCGATGAAATCCGTGCGTTGACGGAACTGGCACACCGGCACGGCATGTACGTCCATATGGACGGCGCCCGTCTGGCAAATGCCTGTGCGGCCCTTAACCTTAGTTTCAGGCAGTTGACGGTAGATTGCGGCATTGATATTCTTAGTTTTGGCGGAACGAAAAACGGGTTGATGCTTGGCGAAAGTGTAATTATCTTTAATCCGGCTTTAAAGAAAGAGGCTTGTTTTGTACGCAAGCAGTCGGCGCAGCTCGCATCGAAACTCCGTTACCTGTCCTGTCAGTTTACTGCTTATCTCACGGACGACCTTTGGTTGAAGAACGCTTCACACGCCAATCGTATGGCGCAGCTTTTATATGCCGGATTGAAAGAGTTGCCCGGAGTACGTTTTACGCAGAAAGTGGAAAGTAACCAACTGTTCCTGACAATGCCCCGTCCGGTAATTGACAACTTGTTGAAAGACTACTTCTTCTACTTCTGGAATGAAGAAGAGAATGAGATACGTTTCGTTACCTCTTTTGACACTACGGAACAGGATATAGAAGAACTGCTACGCGCCATTGGAAGTTATTGTCATTAAGCGGTATTCATGTTTTGCCATATAAAAAAGCCCCCGAACCTTCACAGGCAAGGGGCTTGATTTAGACCTTTCCCTCTTTTTAGGGGGTGAGGGAAAGGCTTACTGAAAACAAACAGATTTACTTTACCTTAAAATACCTTTGATTGATAACCTTTTAACTAACCTTCTTTATAATGCTGAATTTGTATTAATACCTATTGCTTCGAGTATGGGGGTAAAGGTATAACCTTTACGTTTCAATGTTTTTATCAATTTGTCCAAATAGCTGTTGTAAAATTTATCCGTACGGCGGTTGTCTGTTCCGAAGTGTATCAGCATCAAATGTCCGTTCAGGCCCTCTTTCTTCTCTACTTCCATGATTTTGTTGTAGATGAACTTGCTGCTCCGGTATTTCTGTCCCATATCGGGGGTGGTATAATCTGCATTGCTCATGGTTCCGGGAGTATAGTTGACGACTTGTATTCCCATATTTTTTGCCCAGGCGGCTATCTCCTTGTTATAATATTCATAGGGCGGAATGTATATCGGGGCGTCTTTATATTCAATACCGGCCTTGCGCATGGCTTCGTAGCTTTTCAGCATGTCCTTTTCAAATTCCTCGCGGGTAACCAATAAGGAATCGCGGTTCTCCCACGGCATATAGAGCAGATGTCCGTAGCTATGGCTGCCTACCAGATGTCCTTCATCGAGCAGCCGTTTTACTATTTCGGGGTAAAGCTCGTAAAATTCGCCGGTAAAGAAGAAGCTTCCTTTGATACCGTGCCTTTTCAGGGTAGTGATAATGGCATCCGCGCCGTCAGCCTTGTCGGCTGCTGTGAATACGAGGCTGATTTGTTTTTTAGACGGGTCGGTACGCACGATACCGCCATTGACGTATACATTTTTGTCTGCCGATGCACTTGCCTGTTTCATGCCTTCTTTCTGCATGGCAGAGAGATAATAGGTGAGGCAGGCGGTTCCGTCCATAGTCGGTTCATTGGTGGAATAGTCGTGGAGTGCATCGTGGTATACCATCAGCTCCGGTTGAAAGCGTTCGTAATCCTGTCCGGGCGTACCGGGAATGCCGGTCATGTTTACCCCTCGCAGCCCCTCGAATATGCTGCGGTATACGGGGCCGTCTACCAGTCCGCCTGTCGTATTGCCTACGCCTGCATTGAGCAGGGAGGAGTGGGGTTGCGAAGGATAATCGCCGTAAAGCGGCAGTTCCACAATCATGCTTGTTCCCCACGGATTGCAGCCGAACAGCCAGTCGCGGAGGGCTGCTTCCATTTCGGCATAAGTCTCATCGCCGGTTGTCTCGCGGTAGAGACGGCATTGCGTCAACATGGCAGTAGTCAGGTTGTTGGAACACCAGATGTAGGGAATACCGTGCAGGAAAGGACTTTCGACTGCTTTCTCGTATGTGCGCTCAATGCCGGTGCGCATGTTGCGGATAAACTCTTTACTGATGCGCGGGCTGTTTACAGTGGCCAGGTGGTAGTGTCCCATGTTCATGAACGGATACCATTGGTAATGGCGGGCGCTGTCGGCGCCCATCCACGGAGTGACGGGTTCGCGGCGTCCGTATTCGAGGGCTTGCGACAGGTATTCCGGCTTGCCGGTAGCATTGTATAGCTCCATGGCTCCGAGTTCCATATCGTCTGTCCAGTTGTCTTCTTCATAGATGTAGGGTGATTTTACGGAGGCGGTCTGGCATGTTCCCGGCTTCTTTACACCTTCCTGATAGGCGGCATCGGCTTTTTCACCGATTTCAGCGGCAAATTCGGGGTAAAACTCTTTCAGTATCCTGGCTCCCAGTGCAAAACAAGCGGCAAACTTGCCGGCTGTACTTGCTACGCCGGTGGTGGCATTGGTGAATTTTCCGCGCACTTGCGGCTCTCCGCTGCAAAAGTAAACGGGGCGTCCTTTGCCCGGTCCGTAGCCATAATCTACCTCATCTTTATTGGGCAGGCGCATGCCGGCGTGGTCGCGGTCGTCGGCAATCTGGTTGTACAGTTCGCCCGGAGCGGGATTCATGCGGTTCAGCCAGTCCAGCCCCCATTTTATTTCGTCTACTATATCGGGGATGCCGTTTGCTTCCGGCAGTCCGGCTGCATTGTAGGCATCGCCGAATGCCTCGGGGTTTTCCTGGTAGGCAAACATCATTTGGTATATGGCATTGGCGGAAGTCGTGGTATATTGCAGGTAGTCGGTAGCATCGTGCCAGCCACCGCGCACATCGATGTGTTGCCCGGTTTTTGTGGGGTGGTACACTATGTAGCCGTCGTGTACGTGGCAACTGTCTTTCAAGAAAGGGTTGTAACCGCAACGTTGCTGGCGCATGTAGTTCAGCAGGAAGTCGGCTGTGCCGTTATATACCTGCGCATTGATAGGGAAGCGTGGAGAAACTGCTTTTCCCGCTTTCAGGTAATATGTGCCCGGTTCTTGAAAATTACTGAAATCCAACCGGTAAGTACTGCTCATGCTGCCTGATTGGCCGGTGGCTTTGGGCGAAGTAAAAGTGCGTACCGTTTTTCCGGTAAAAGCATCGACCAGTGCGTATTCTTGTACGTCGGTTTTTGTTTCGCTCATGAATACCGCTACTTTAATGGATTGCGGCAGATAGCCCAGTTGGTTGATTCTAATCCATTCGTCTGCCTTACACGGGAGTGCGGCAAATGCAAAAATCAGTGTTAAGAGCCGATAATAACGTTTCATAAAATGCTTTTCATTTAAGGTTGTGGGGGTACTATGTAACAAAAGGTTTTACCTAAGTGCAAATAAAGCGGTTTCTATCAATTTTAGGAAGATTTGGTGTAAATTATTAGATGATATTATTTGTCATTTACAATATTTTAGAATGAGACAAAAAGTATGGCATTAGTCATTTTGTCAATAAACTCTTGCTTGCCATATGTTTATGTGATATTGAATATCTTTTTAGCTTTCGTTTACGCATTTTAATTTCTTAAAAACAATGTTGGTGTGTTATTTGTTCTATCCATTTTAGAATACAAAACTTATAAACTATGGCTTACATTGATTATTATCAAGTCCTTGGAGTAGACAAAACGGCATCTCAGGATGACATCAAGAAGGCGTTCCGTAAGTTGGCGCGCAAATATCATCCCGACCTGAATCCGAATGACGCTACTGCCAAAGACAAGTTTCAGGCTATCAACGAGGCCAATGAGGTGCTTAGTGATCCTGAGAAAAGAAAGAAGTATGATGAATATGGCGAACACTGGAAGCATGCCGATGAATTTGAGGCTCAGAAGCGGGCACGGCAGCAGGCCGGTGCAGGAGGTTTCGGCGGCTTCGGCGGTGCAGGCTTCGGTGGTCAGGGCGGTGCCGGTTTCGGTACGGACGGGAGCGGTACATACTGGTACTCTTCCGACGGGCAGGAGTTTTCCGGAGGCAGTGCAGGCGGCTTCTCCGATTTCTTTGAACAGATGTTCGGACATCGTACACGCGGCGGTGGCGGGGCGAATGCAGGTTTTCGCGGACAGGATTTCCATGCCGATTTGAACCTGTCGCTTCGGGATGCCGCCCGGACTCATAAGCAGATATTGACGGTGAACGGCAAGAATGTCCGCATCACTATTCCCGCCGGTGTGGCGAACGGTCAGGTCATTAAACTGAAAGGCTATGGCGGCGAGGGCATCAACGGCGGGCCTGCGGGCGACCTGTACATTACTTTCGTGATAGCGGAAGATCCCGTCTTCAAACGCTTGGGCGATGATTTGTATGTAGATGTGGACATCGACCTCTATACGGCATTGCTGGGTGGCGAGAAGTTGGTGGACACATTGGAAGGTCAGGTGAAACTGAAAGTAAAACCCGAAACGCAGAACGGTACGAAAGTCCGTCTGAAGGGGAAGGGCTTTCCGGTATACAAGAAAGAAGGCCAGTCCGGTGACTTGCTTGTGACTTATTCCGTAAAGTTGCCGGTGAATCTGACGGAACAGCAGAAAGAAATGTTCCGTAAAATTCAAAGTATGAACTAAAAAGGAGAACGAGTTATGCAGAACGAATTAATTATAGTCAGTGAGTATTGCGACAAGTGTCACATAGAGCCCTCGTTCATTGAGATGTTACAGGAAATCGGTCTGATAGATATCTGGACGGAAGGCGGGGAGCGCTGTTTGCAGTTTGCCCAGTTGCCGGATGTGGAACGTTACAGCCGTATGTATTACGACCTGTCCATCAACATTGAAGGTATTGATGCCATTCATCATTTGCTGAAGCGTATGGAAAGTATGCAGCAGGAGATTTATTCTTTACATAGCAGGTTGAGGCTGTTTGAGGATGTGTCAAGATGATTTTGTACTTTCTTTCAGGCATAGATTATACGGATTTCATTATTTCTGTTTATAAAAAACATGAAATCCGTATAGTTTGTGCCTGAAGATTTATTATCATGTAAACACTCGCGTACATTTATCAAGTTGTATGTTATGTTGGATGATTACTGCTAAACAGCAAGTGTATATTCCAGCATATATTTGCATTTGGACGGCATTTTCGGTTGTTCTCAGAATCCTTTGTATGATCTTTACACATAAGGATTTTACTTGTTTTTGTCGGAAAAATATCAAATTATAATAGTAGTATGTTTAGTTTGTTCAAAAAATAATATATATTAGCCTGATAAAATATCTTTTACGTGGTATTATAAGCAATATATAATTATGAAAAACAAAAGAATGATTCAGAAAATATGTGTGTACTGCGTTGAAGGCATACTATTTGGCGTTACATGGGTGATATTGGACAAAAATGTTTGGCATGGCAATCATTCTGCTTTAGCATCGTTTTTGTATGGAATTTCTCTTTATATTGGTGCAAGAATAATGATATTTTTTTACTTCAAAATCAAAAAAACTCTTGATAACTAAAAGCATAGTACAAAAGTTACATCTAAAAAATAAATAGCACAATTTTATGTACCGTATAAAAGCAGAGATTTATTATAATACAAAACTTATAAACTATGGCTTACATTGATTATTATCAAGTCTTTGGAGTAGACAAAACGGCATCTCAGGATGACATTAAGAAGGCGTTCTGTAAGTTGGCGCGCAAATTCATGAGTTGTGCAGTCAGTTGAGTCTGTTCAGATGATATCTGTTGTGGATTAGTTAACTCTTCTGTTTCCCTCCTTTCCGATCGGTAATGAGTTTAGTTCTATTGAAATGCCGATTTTCTATATGAGTATCTTTTTTCCGAAGAAGAAAGGAGAAAGGCGTGCTTTATCCAGACAGAATGCGATGAAAATGCTACCGTACAGAGTGATGACTGTGGCGGTACAGAGAAAGCATATCCCTGTCGGGTCGAACGAAAAGAAAGGCAGAAAGAGTTTGGACAGTGCGGTAAAGACGGGGGAGAAAAGAAGAATAGGCAATGTGTTCTTTCCGATGAACAGTGAAGCTTGCTTCACAGTATGGGGAAGATGTTTGTAGATGTACAGCGAAAGGCTGATGACCAATCCGGTAATTAATATTCCTCCTAAAGTGCCTCTGTTCAGATTCTCCGGCTGGCTGCACAGAAAAACCAGAGGGATAATGGCAAGAAAAGAAGCGGGGAAACAAGATAGGAACGGACGTTTTCCCAGATGGATAGCAGTGCCTGCCATGAAATAGAAAGCATTGGCAAATGTCAGCAAATGAAAGATGTAAGAGAAGAGTAAAAGAAGACTGCTTGTTACCAGTAGGCGGATAAATGGAGTCGAACTGAGATAAGTATGCACGAAATAATAGGTGGTGCCACATAATATGAATGTGTGCAGATACCAGTACGGCCCAATAGGATCAAGCAATACTTTGCCGAGCAGAACTGAGGCATTGATTTCTTTTATCCCGTCCCAAACGGGAAATAGCATAGACATGCAGGCATAACTGATTTCCATAATGGTGTATGGAATGAATATCCATGCCATCGCTTTCAGAAAAATTTCCGGCTTTTTATGCACGTTAATCAGATAACCCGAAATCAACAGGAAGGCGGGCATATGGAAAGTATATACGATACTTTTGGCATACGGATACTTACTTCCTATATGGCTCAGGTGAAAGATGATCATGAGTATGATAAACAGGCATTTCAGATAGTCCAGTTCATGGATACGGTTCCTCATGATTGTATCAGATAAAAGCATGAGGTACAGAAAAAATTGCGCAGATGCGGTATCGAACCGATGAGGCGTGGCAATTTACGCAGTTTTAGGTGAAATTTTTGTTCGTAATGTGGATTGATAAACCAGAATTGTTTGTGAAAAATCCGATAGTGGGAAGTGCAGAGAAGTTTCTCGAATAGTTCGATACTTGTCCGGCATTTCCGTATGTCGAGAAGTTCATCGATGCGTGCCTGGCTTTCGCCAAAGTGGTGTAATAAACTGCTGTAGATGCCTGCGGGCAATAAATGAATGAAAGGCAGGCGTGAAACATATTTGTTCCGGCAAATCTGCTGATGCCCTCCAAAAGGCATTTGCCAGGGAGGGAAGCTGATAAAGAGTAGTCCACCGGGAGTGAGAAAGCGTTTGATATGTTCTAAAAGGCGGTATTTTTCGGAGATATGCTCTATAACATCGTGAATCAGTATGATGTCGAATGCTTCTTCCAATTGTATGATTTGAAAAATATCCGAGGCTATGAAAGTAGCGGGCAGTCTTTCTTCCTGGAAGAACTGGCGGGCTTGCCGGATGCGGTTTTCGGATAAATCAATGCCTGTAACCCGGCAGCCGATGCGGGCAAAGGGTACCAGATTGCCACCTTCGCCACAACCGATTTCAAGAATCCGGCTTTGGGGAGTGACAGAAGTGAATCGGTGAATGTAGGGAAGGAAATGAAGTTCACTGGTCGTTGCCAGTTCCTGAAAGTAAGTCTTTCTGTTTTCGTGTCTTTGCTGCATACGTTTGGTTGTGTTTTAGATTCATTTTCAAAGAAAATCCTTGAAAGAAATAAAGATATAAATAATAATTGTATATTGAGTGAAAAGTAACTTTTTTTTTAGTTAATATTTGCGATTTCTATATCCGGCTTCATTTGATTAATGGTTGAAGAATCTTGTTTTGGATACAGAGTTAGGGTGTATAAAAAGCAAACGGACACCAGAACTGATAAAGTTCCGGTGTCCGCTGCATTTTCTATCTATACGTCTTTACTTGCGATAGCTTTCCAACTCTTCAGCCTTGAACTTGCGGATGAAGTTGAAATGCTTCTCTATTTCAGACTCGGCATAGTTTACGTACACCAACGCCGACTTGGCAAACATTTCGGGAGCTGTTGTCGCATCCTGAATCAGCAAGTGAGACATTACGCACACGGCAGCCATTTCGTAAAGACGGCGAGCCACGAAGTCCAGCAATTCCTGATTGCCGCTTTCCTTAACGGCATTGGTGCAGGCTTCGAACTTATTCGTCATTTCTTTTACGCGGTCCAACAGCGGTTGCATTTCTTCGCTGCACGGAATCAGCTCATAGTCGCGCAGGGTGGCGGCATAAGAACCGTTGGTGACGTAGCGGATGGCGGCTACCGTCTGCAACTGTGTAGTACCTTCGTAGATGCTGGTGATACGTGCATCGCGATAAATGCGCTGACAGGCATATTCCAGCATGAAGCCGGAACCGCCGTGAATCTGGATACTGTCGTAAGCATTCTGGTTGGCGTATTCGGAGTTCATACCTTTTGCCAGCGGTGTGAAGGAATCGGCCAGTTTGGCATATTTCTTCTGTTCCTGACGTTCTTCCGGAGTCAGTTTGCGTTCGCGGGCGATGTCGTCCAGTGCCTTGTAGATGTCTACGTAGCGTGAAGTCTGGTACAGCAGGGCACGGCCGGCATCCAGTTTGGCTTTCATGATGGCCAGCATATCGTACACGGCGGGGAACTCGATGATGGCTTTACCGAACTGTTTGCGGTCTTTGGCATAAGCCAGCCCTTCGTTGTAGGCAGCCTGCGACAGACCTACGGACTGAGCGGCGATACCCAGACGGGCGCCGTTCATCAGCGCCATTACGTATTTAATCAAACCGAGCTTGCGGTCGCCGCAAAGTTCGCACTTCGCATTCTTGTAGACCAGTTCGCAAGTGGGCGAACCGTGGATACCCAGTTTGTTTTCGATGCGGCGCACGTTTACACCGCCGTCACGTTTGTCGTAGATGAACATGGACAGACCGCGGCCGTCCTTTGTTCCCTCTTCTGAACGTGCCAGCACGAGGTGCAGGTCGGCATCGCCGTTCGTGATGAAACGCTTCACGCCGTTCAGGCGCCAGCAGTTGTTGGCTTCATCGTAAGTGGCTTTCAGCATCACGCTCTGCAGGTCGGAACCGGCATCGGGTTCGGTCAGGTCCATGGACATGGTTTCACCGGCGCAGATGCGGGGAATGAAACGGCTGTGCTGGTCTTCGTTACCGAACTCGTAAAGAGTCTCGATACAGTCTTGCAAAGACCAGATGTTGCCAAAGCCGGCATCGGCGGCAGCTACGATTTCCGCGCACATGGTATACGGGGTAATCGGGAAGTTCAGTCCGCCGAAACGGCGCGGCATGGTCATACCGTTCAGTCCGGCCTTTACCATGGCGTCGAGGTTCTGTTTGGTGCCGCTGGCATATTCCACACGGCCGTTGGCGCAATGAGGGCCTTCTTCGTCCACGCCTTCGGCATTGGGCGCGATAATCTCACCCGTAATCTCACCGGTGATTTCGAGCACCTTGTCGTAGGAGTCGATTGCATCCGCATAATCCTGCGGTGCATAATCGAACTTGTCTTTATCTTCGTAGCCGCGTTCTTTCAGTTCGCAGATACGCTGCATCATCGGATTGTTCAAGTGATACTTGAGTTCCGGAATATCTGTATAAAAATTAGCCATATTGTTTTTCCCTTTAGGAGTTAGCGGAGTTAACTCCTTATTTACTATTCTGTTTGTAATACTTAATCATCTTCGGAATAACCTCTTCTACCGTACCGTTGATAACGTAGTCGGCAATGGCATTGATAGGAGCGTTCTCGTCATTGTTCACGGAGATGATGATGCCGCTCTCCTGCATTCCGGCGATGTGCTGGATTTGTCCTGAGATGCCGCAGGCGATATAGAGTTTCGGACGGACGGTTACACCCGTCTGACCTATCTGACGGTCGTGGTCGGCATAGCCCGCATCGACGGCGGCGCGGCTGGCGCCTACTTCGGCGTGAAGCTCCTTGGCAAGATCGAACAGCATGTCGAAGTTCTCGCGGCTGCCCATGCCGTAACCGCCGGCAATGACGATGGGAGCACCCTTCAAGTTGTGTTTCGCCTTTTCCACGTGGCGGTCGATAACCTTCACTACATAGTCCGTTTCGGGAACGTACTTGGCAACGTCGTGGCGGATTACTTCACCCTTGTAGTCGGCATCCAGAATCTCTTTCTTCATCACGCCCTCGCGCACGGTCGCCATTTGCGGACGGTGTTCGGGGTTCACAATCGTTGCCACGATGTTGCCGCCGAATGCGGGACGGATTTGGTACAACAGATTTTCGTAGGTCTTGCCCTCTTTCTTATCCTCATGGTTGCCGATTTCGAGTGAGGTACAGTCGGCGGTCAGTCCGCTGGTCAGTGCGGAAGATACGCGCGGGCCGAGGTCGCGGCCGATAACGGTTGCGCCCATCAGGCAGATTTGCGGCTGTTCTTCCTTGAACAGGTTGATGAGGACGGAAGAGTGGGGAAGGGAAGTGTATGGGAACAGGCCCGGAGCGTCGAATACGTGCAGTTTGTCGACGCCGAAAGGCAATACCTGCTTTTCAATGCCTGCCAGATTGCTGCCGGCAGCAACTGCTTCCAGTTGGCAGCCCAACTGATTAGCCAATTTACGACCTTTGGTCAGGAGTTCGAGACTGACATCGGCTACCGTAGTGCCTTCTATCTCCAAATATACAAATACGTTATTCATAATCTTATCCTATCGTGTGGTTAGCTAACAGTTCAACAATCAAATCTTCTACATCCCGGTCGCTGCCCGTGAGCGTTTTGCTTTCTTTGGCCTGGAATGAAATATTCTGAATGGTTTTCACCTTGGTGGGCGAGCCGCTCAGACCGCATTGTGCGAGGTCGCCGTTGACGTCGGCCACACTCCATTCCGTGATGTTCAGATAAGGGTATTTCTCGTAAAGGGCTGCATACGGCAGTTCGGCGCCTTCTTTTTCAATGGCGGCTTTCTCCTGCGCACCGAGGGCGCGTTTGTATTTCTGCACCAGTTTGGCATTGCGCGGACGGCAGGGAGCGGCGCTTCCGTTAACGGTGATAACGATGGGCAGCGGACCTTCCACAGTCTCCACACCGCCGTCGATATGGCGTTTTACGGTAATCTTTCCGGCTGCTTTGTCCACATTCAGAATCTCTTCCGCATAAGTAACCTGCGTCAATCCCAACTTTTCAGCCACTTGCGGGCCTACCTGTGCCGTATCACCGTCGATGGCCTGGCGGCCGCCGATGATGATGTCATAATCGCCTATCTTCCTGATGGCGGTGGCAAGGGCGTAGGAAGTGGCCAGCGTATCGGCTCCGGCAAAAGCGCGGTCGGTCAGCAGATAGCCGTTGTCGGCGCCGCGGTAAAGTCCTTCACGGATAACTTCGGCTGCGCGTCCCGGTCCCATGGTTAGGATGGTTACGGTGGAGCCCGGATGTGCATCTTTCAGCCGGAGAGCTTGCTCAAGGGCATTCAGGTCTTCGGGGTTGAAGATGGCGGGGAGTGCCGCGCGGTTAATGGTTCCGTCGGCTTTCATGGCATCTTTCCCAACGTTGCGTGTGTCGGGAACTTGTTTTGCCAGTACAACGATTTTCAAACTCATGTTATTAATTATTAGTATTAGTATTCCATATGTCAGTACCGGGAATAGGAGTAGTAGAGTCCTGCTACTGAAATTGTCCGGTTAACTATCAGCTTGCAAATTTACGCAAAGAGTTGGGTTTGACAAGAAAACAAGGTAAAAAATGCACATCCGGGGAGATTTTGAGCAAAAATGCAAACCGTAAAAAGGGTAACGCAAACCGTAATCCGTCTACCTTCCGAATGTTCTCTCCGTTGTATTTTTGCAGCGTCGGACATATCGGTAAATCATTTTTATGCTATCCGTCGTTTTTAAATAAACCATATATTTTTAAATAAAGCTATGTATATAGAAAAGATTAACGGGCCTGCCGACGTGAAGCGGCTTTCGGCAGGCGAACTGGAAACATTGAGTGAAGAAGTGCGCGGCGTATTGCTGAAGAAGCTGAGTGAGCACGGCGGCCATGTAGGCCCGAATCTGGGTATGGTAGAGGCTACCGTTGCCTTGCACTATGTGTTCAATTCGCCGGCAGACAAGATTGTCTACGACGTTTCCCACCAAAGTTATGCACACAAAATACTCACAGGGCGCAAGGCGGCATTTATGGACGCTGCCGCATACGATGAAGTGTCGGGCTACACCGAACCCTCGGAAAGCGAACATGACTTCTTCGTTATCGGACATACGTCGACTTCCGTCAGCCTTGCCACCGGACTTGCCAAAGCGCGCGACCTGAAAGGCGGTACGGGCAATGTGATAGCCGTAATCGGCGATGGCTCTTTAAGCGGCGGCGAGGCTTTTGAAGGGTTGAACAATGCAGCCGAATTGGGAACGAACTTCATCGTGATTGTGAACGACAACCAAATGTCCATTGCCGAAAATCACGGCGGCTTGTATCGCAACCTGCAACTGCTGCGCGAAACCGACGGTCAGGCGCCTTGCAACTTCTTTACCGCCATGGGACTGGATTATCTGTACGTGAAAGACGGCAATAACGTGCAGGCATTGATAGACGCCTTCCGAAAGGTGAAAGACATCGACCACCCGGTTGCGGTACACATCAATACCCTCAAAGGTAAAGGCTACCGCCTTGCCGAGCAGCAGCAGGAACGTTTCCATTACAGTGCTCCGTTCTGCCTGGAGACGGGTAGCCCGGCGGTTGACTCCGGCAATGAGGAAGATTACGGCGACCTTACGGCAAGGTATCTGCTGCAAGAGATGAAGAAAGACCGTACCGTTGTCGGCATCACAGCGGGCACACCCACCGTATTCGGCTTTACGGCAGAGCGTCGCGAAGAGGCGGGGCGTCAGTTTGTCGATGTGGGCATTGCCGAGGAGCACGCCGTTGCCATGGCGTCTGCCATTGCCGCCGGTGGCGGGAAACCGGTATTCGGGGTGTACAGCACTTTCATCCAGCGCGCCTACGACCAGTTGTCGCAGGACCTCTGTATCAACAACAATCCCGCATTGATTCTCGTCTTTTGGGGCGGCGCTTCGACAATGAACGATGTCACTCACCTTTGCCTGTTCGATATTCCGGTCATCGGCAACATTCCGAACATGGTTTATTTGGCTCCTACTTGCCGTGAGGAGTATTTTGCCATGTTGGAGTGGGGGATCCATCAGACGGAGCATCCCGTAGCCATTCGTGTTCCTGCCAACGGAGTCCTTTCGCGCGGCATCGAACCGGAGAAGGATTACGGCAAGCTGCTGAACCGTTATGAAGTGGCGCACTGTGGCGGGCAGGTTGCCGTTCTTGGGCTTGGCTCTTTCTTTCGATTGGGCGAAGAAGTGGTTGGAAAGCTGAAAGAAGAAACCGGAATGGATGCAACACTCGTCAATCCCCGTTTCATTACAGGAGTGGATGAGGCTTTGCTCGAAGATTTGAAACGCGACCATACGTTGGTGGTAACTCTTGAAGACGGTGTGCTCGACGGTGGTTTTGGCGAGAAGATTGCCCGCTATTACGGCGCATCGGGCATGAAAGTGCTGAACTATGGCATCCGTAAAGAGTTTGCAGACCGTTATGATGCAGGCGAGTTGCTGCGGGACAACCGGCTGACAGCGCCGCAGATCGTGGAAGATATAAAAAAAGTAAGGTAAGAAACGTGGGAAACATCTGTTGTTTTTCTTGTTTCATACCGTCTTTTTTCCGCTTGTGTATGGTGTAAAATACCGTTCGGAACGGTGTAAAACTTCGTTTCTCAATTGCGGGCTGTCCGGTTTCCAGTTGCGGGCCGTGCGGTTGCCAACTGCAGGCTCTTCGGTTGCCAATTGCAAAACGAAGAAAAGAAACAGGTATAGCGACATTATGTATGAAGCTTTGCGGCATTATATATAAGGCATTGTTGTATTTTGTACCGGAGATAACCGGAGTGAAATGTGGCAAAAAACAAAGAAAACAAGGTATAATCAATTTTCTGTCTGTGAATAGCAAGTGTTTGTAATACAGATAGTTGGTTCGGAAGACTGCAAAAAAAGAGTGACGACCGAATATCGGTCGTCACTCTTATAATTTTGTCGTCACTCTCTGTATGCCCGATGAATAGGGGTATGCAGGGATTTGGTGATGAGTGATGACAACTAATGCGTTTTTCTTTTTCTGTTCCGGTTTCGGAAAGACGTTATTTAATACCCAGTTTCTTGGCGATGTCTTTGGGCAGTGCATCCTTATGAACAAGGATATTCATGGTTTTGTAAGCAACGAAAGCTTTGGAAGCATACCAGATGCCTTTATACTTGCCGCTCAGTCCCCAGGAATTCTTTACCATGAAATATTCTTTTCCATTCTGGTCTTTGGCAATGCCGTAGATAACCATGCCGTGGTCGTCGGTTGTTTCCCAGTTGTCGAAAGCAGTCTGACGCATTTCCTGGGTAACGTTGACTTCCGGCAGCGGTTTGCCGGTCAGCTCTTTGCGCTTGTCGGCAGCGGTAAGGCCTGTCCAACGAGCCATGTCCGAACCGGTGAGTTCTGCGCCGCGGGCTGCATCCGGCATAACGGCGATACCGTCGCGGGTGAAACCTTGTTCGCTCACGTCACTGCCCCATGCAAAGGTGTAACCGTTCTTAATGGCATTGTCCATAACAGCCATCAGCTCGTCGATAGGCAGGTTCCAGGAAAGACCGTTGCGCCAGTTGTCCTGAATTTCGATGGCAAACTGGGTGTAGAACGGGTGGTGTGTATACGAAGTCAGCGATACATAATCGTCCGGATTGATTCCGAGTGATTCGCCGAAAGTCTTCGGTGTGTATTCTTTTCCTTTATAAGTGAACTTTTCAGGGCATTTGCCGAGGTAAGTGTCGTAAATGGCGCTCAGACCGTTTTTCCATACAGGAGTCAGCTTGGTGAGTCTGCCTTTGGCGATGGCATCTACGTATGCGCCTGCCACGGCATCCAGTTCGTTGTGTACAGGCAGCGAATCACCGTACATAATGCCCGGCATGGCTTCCTGCGGCACGAGTCCGTAGTTCTTCAGGCAGAACATGATGTCATAAAAACTTCCGCCAGGTGAGAAAGAACTGTCGCCGTGATAGCGTACGTAGTTCTGTCCGCGGTCTACCATGGTGTGGTGTACGACGAACATCTCGGAAAGGTCGTATTCTCCTTTGCCCATGCGCAACAGCTCGCTTTCCAGGAAACCGAGGCTGGAGAAGCTCCAACACGTACTGGAACGGTTCTGGTTCTTGATGGACGTAATCGGGTTTTCTTTTACGGTAGTAAAGACGAATCCCTCTTCTTTGGGGGCGTCTTGTGCCATTGTATTCAGACTGAACAGTCCTAAGGCGGCAATTAATACAGACTTTTTCATCATGATTAAATTGTTATTAATTTATAGTTATGTGTGCAAATATAAACAGAATATCGTAAACAAAAGCTATCTTTGGTGCGTTAATTCTGACACTTATGGAGAAAATAATACATATAGACAATCGGAGCGGCCTGATTCTGGAGGGTGGAGGCATGCGAGGCGTATTCACCTGCGGCGTGTTGGACAATTTCATGGACCGGGGCATCCGATTTCCTTATACGATTGGTGTCAGCGCGGGTGCATGCAACGGATTGTCGTACATTTCGGGGCAGCGGGGACGTGCCAGGTACAGCAATATCGACCTGCTGGAGAAGTATAATTATATCGGACTGAAATATCTGCTGAAGAAACGTAACATCATGGATTTCGACCTGTTGTTCCGTGAGTTTCCCGAGCATATCCTGCCGTATGATTATGATGCTTATTTCAGTTGCCCGGAGCGTTTTGTCATGGTAACCACCAACTGCCTGACCGGAGAAGCCGACTATTTTGAGGAAAAGAAGAACAAGGAGCGTGTCATCGATATTGTGCGCGCTTCGAGCAGTCTGCCTTTTGTTTGCCCCGTTACGTATGTGGATAATATTCCGATGCTGGACGGCGGCATTGCGGACAGCATTCCCCTGATGCGTGCCCGCAGCGACGGTTACGACCGCAATGTAGTGGTGCTTACGCGTAACCGGGGGTATCGGAAAGATATTCAAGGGACTAAAGTCCCATCTTTTATTTATAAGAAATATCCTCGCCTGCGCGAGGCTATCAACCGGCGCAGCAGTGTTTACAACGAACAGTTGGAGTTGGTGGAACGGCTGGAAGATGCGGGAGAGATTACCGTGATACGTCCGCAAAAACCGATAGTGGTGGACCGCATCGAAAGGGACATAAGCAAGCTTACCGACCTGTACGAGGAAGGGTATGCGTGTGCGGCTGCTTTCAGTTTCTCCTCTGATAATCTAAAATAAGATGTAAAATTGCCGGGATTAAGAACCGTAATAAGGAAATTTATTCGTATCTTTGCAGAAGAGAAAGCGGAAAGGAAAGAAAAAAGATATATTGTTTATCTCTTTTTTATCCCTCAAAAATCAGAAATGATACGTTTTCTTTTGATTTTCTGTTTGTTATGAAGTCATGGGGTTGACTGGATTTGACAGCGGGCAGAAATGGTAAGTAAGCATGCAGTGCGTCGTTGATTTGCACTTAAATCTCAGTCTTCAAAATTTTATCTGGCGAAAGACAATTTGCTCTTGCTGCTTAATCGAAGTATAGTAGATTAGCTTAATCCCGACACAAGGTGTTGGGACGAGACATCACTCGGAAGCTGTTGCTCCGAAGCATTCCGGTCAAGTGGTGCAGTCAAATCGGGGATAGTTCGTGCCAGCCTCGTGGCTCGGATGAAACTTTAGAGGATAAGGCAACGGTTGATGGCTTTGGTTCTGCCATTGCACGAAAAATCAGGCAAAGATAAGCATGTAGAAAGCTTATGATTTCCTCGTTTGGACGAGGGTTCGATTCCCTCCAGCTCCACAAATTGAAAAGTAAAGCCGCTGTTTTTCAGTGACTTTACTTTTTGTGTATTTAAATACGTTCTCTTTTCAAAAAACGTTTTATAATATTTCAATCTCTTCTTTAGATAATCCGGTAGCTTGTGAAATGACCTCAATAGCCACACCTAATTTTTTCAAATTACGGGCACTTTCTTTTACTCCTTCTTTATGACCTTTTGCCAATCCTTTATTCAACCCCTCTTCAATACCTTCAGCTCTGCCCTCGGCTCTACCTTCGGCTTTGCCTTCAGCTCTTCCTTCTTCACGTTCGGTATTGATATTGTCACGAAGGATTACAATATTATCCAAGTGGCGGTAATACGCAGCAAGCTCATCCTTGGTCATGCTGTCCAGTTTCAACCTCTCACGGGCCTCTTCCAGACCGGGAGCTGTAGCTGTAGAAGGTATCTCTCCGGTATTCAGATAATAAATCCATTCTTCCAAAGGACTCCTGGCTACCTGATTGAAATCATTTACTTTCAGGATATAATATTCGGGATATAACTGGCTCACCGCATCCACCTTGAATGTCTGCTTTTGGAAGGGGGTGAGTTCAAGAAGGTCATTGGTGTGGATACCTCTGAACTCCGTCTTTCCATGATAAACGAAATCGGTTCCATGTCCCAGAGAGAAATAGACGATATTAACGCTATAGACCTTGCGGACCTTGTCATAGCTTTCCCCTCTATTGATATACTCGGTCACCAATTTGGAAGTGCCGAACAGCATACGCTGGAAGTAGGCGTATTCATTATTATTCTGTACCTCTATCAATACCAGCTCACCTTTGGAATTCTCGGCAAGCATGTCGACGCGGTTATACTTGTCATACTCGTCCTCCTGATTGCTTTCGCTCTCAAGAAGCCGCCGGATAATGATCTTTTCATCCAATAACGTAGTGAGCAGACCTTCCAGGACACTGAAATTAGCCTTGTTCCTGAGCAGACGTTTCATCGCCCAGTCAAAACGGATTATCTGATTTTCGTTGCTATTTTTCATTATATAATATATTGATTCTTACAAAGATAGGCAAAATACTTTAGATTACAAAAGAATGCAGGGAGATAATATAATCTTCATAAGCGACAGGTATACTGTTTTCTTCACTGCGTCTTGAAATTTTGTTTCTGCTTATCTTTTGCCGCACATTCCGGACAAAGCCCTTTCAGTACATAATTGATGCTGTTCAGCGTAAATCCTTCCGGTACTTGTACTACCGGTGTAGGGATATTCTGGAAGCAGAATGTCTTGTTGCAACTCTCGCAATGAAAATGAGTGTGCAGGTCGTTGACTTCGCAAGAGCAGCTTGCACTGCATACCGCATATTTGAAAGAACCTGTCCCGTCATCGATGCTGTGTATCAGGTGGTGAGAAAGGAAAAGGGTGATGGTGCGGAAGATAGAGGATTTGTCAACCGTATCCAGCATATTTTCCAAATCGAGTAAAGAGACGGAGCGTCCTGCCTTGAGCATGGCCTGCAATACTAATATGCGTATGGCGGTAGGCTGTATCTCTCTCTTTGCCAACAAGGCTAAATAATCCTTTTCTTTCATATGCTTTTCCCTTTCTATTTTATCAGTTTCTGTACGCGGATGGCATTTACTATGGCGATAAGAGCCACGCCGACATCTGCAAAGACAGCTTCCCACAGGGTAGCCAGTCCGCCGGCACCTAAAGCCAGTACCAATAGTTTAACTCCGAAAGCCAGCGAAATGTTCTGCCATACAATCCGGCGTGTCTGCTTGCCGGCACAAATGGCAGTAGCTACTTTTGAGGGCTGGTCGGTTTGTATTACGACATCGGCAGTCTCGATGGCTGCGTCGCTGCCCAGTCCGCCCATTGCGATACCTACATGGCTGAGGGCAAGGACGGGAGCATCGTTGATGCCGTCGCCTACAAAGGCTATCCGGTTGGCAGTGTTTCGTTTCAGTTCCTCTATGTGCTCTACTTTACCGTCGGGCAGCAGGTCGCCATACGCTCGCGCCACCCCTAACTTCTCTGCAAAGTTAGTGACAATTGCCTGCTTGTCTCCCGATAATATCTGAATATTATTGATATTTAAAGCTTTCAGCTCTTCTATGGCTGTACAGGCATCGTCTTTCAGTGTATCGGATAGCAGCAGATAACCTGCGTAGGCTGAACCTATGGCGCAGACTACCACCGTATCGGCAATTTCGGATAATTCCTGCGGGTATTCCACCTTATATTCGGACAATAAGCGGGTGTTTCCTGCCAAGACACGCTGTCCGTCTATCCTTGCTTCGAGTCCGCGGCCCGCAATTTCTGTAACTTCTGTTGCCGGAGACAAGAGTATATGCCTTTGCTTTGCATACCCGGTGATAGCTTTGGCTATGGGGTGTGTACTGTTTTGTTCCGCAGAAGCTATGACTTGAAGCAGCTTCTCTTCGGATATGCCTTGCGGGGTATGGCAAGACTGTACTTCAAACGTTCCTTTGGTCAGCGTGCCCGTCTTGTCGAAGACCACCGTATTGATTCTGGCAATGGCATCTAAGTAATTGCCGCCTTTAAACAGTATTCCCAGACGGGATGCGGCACCGATGCCGCCGAAATATCCCAAAGGAATGCTTACTACCAGGGCGCAGGGGCATGAGATAACCAGAAATACAAGTGCCCGATATATCCAGTCGTTAAAGATAAACGAAAATTGCGCGTTTGCCAGTGAATAGAGGAAAGGGAGCAGCACGATCAATGCCGCCAGTCCGGTTACAATCGGCGTATAGACGCGGGCGAACTTGCGTATGAACAATTCGGCCGGCGCTTTACGTTCGGACGCATTCTGTACCAGTTCCAGTATACGTGAGAGCGCGCTCTTCTCAAAAGGCCGTGTTACTTCCACCCTGATAACCTTATCCGTGGAAATCATTCCGGCAAGGACTTCCCCGCCTTTACGGATGGTGCGCGGTATGCTTTCGCCTGTGAGTGCGGAAGTGTTGAAGGCGGCAGCTTCATCCAGCATTTTTCCATCCAGCGGAACACGTTCTCCGGTTTTTACTTCGATGATGTCGCCTATCTGTACGTGGCGGGGAGATGTGACAACGGCCTCATTGCCTTTGACGACCGTTGCCGTTTCCGGACGTACGTCAATCAGTGCGCTGATATTTCGCTTTGCCTTGCTCACCGCCCTTTCCTGAAATAGCTCTCCCAGTGAGTAGAACAGCATTACGGCTACGCCTTCCGGATACTCCTTGATATAGAAAGCTCCTAATGTAGCGATGGACATCAGTGTGAATTCACTGAAAATGTCCTTTTGCTGGATGCTTTCCCACGCCTCTTTCAGTACGGGCAGACCTACAGGCAGGTATGCCGCCAGGTACCAGGCAAACATAACAGTGTCATCTGCGAAAAATCCCATACTTGTAGCTTTCAGGATGATTCCGCTGAAAAGCAGGGCGGCCGAAAGCAGGATTCTTCCGTATTCCTTTAAGAAACCGGTGTGTTCCGGTTGCTTGTCTGGCTGTGCGTTACCGTGTGCACAACAACATGTACAATTATTATTTCCCATATTATCTCTTGTTTTTGATACAAAGGTAGATAATAGGGAATGCAACCAGGTTGCAAAGTCGCTCTGTTGCGGGTAATGCTCAGATTTCCAGCATTTTTTTTTCTCTTTCCAAATCTTTTTCGTTGAACAAAGGAGAAGGAACGGAGCAGGTTTTGATATAATCGCCCGGCTGGCAGGTATAGTTATAATAAGGTATCTGTTCTTCCGTCAGCTCTTCTTTGGGGATGATAGTGCCTTTCAGTTCCAGGAAGTCGTCCATGCCGGTGCTGTCCGAGTGTTTGATGAACAGTATTCTTCGGGCTATCGGGTTGCGGTTGTAGTCGAGGCAGAGGTAAAGCCCTTTGAGCATATGCGGAAAATCGTACATAGGCAGTTGCAGGTAGATTGTGAACAGTGCCATTTGCGGTGACTCCCGTTCATTGAATATGATGTAGGAGTTCTGGTGGTTGCTGAAAATACCTGTTCCGAAATGGGTGGTATTGTAGGCGCTCATGTGTACGACTTTCACATAGCCGTTGTTTTCGGATGTTGTGATAAGATAAGGCTCTACTTTCAGGGCATTGGTCGAAGAGGAAAGGCTGTAACTGATGTATATGCCGCTGTAGTTATATGCGTCTTGTACCGAACGGAGCATCTCTTCCGACAGCATGTCCAGAAACGGATTCTCTTTCTGTCCGGTGGCAACCGCAGGCTCCAGTGCATACAACTGTTCTTTTAACTCTTTCAGATTGCCGAGAAGGCGTTTTTTCGATACATTGTTCACTTGCGACAGGGCGTAGTCCAATGCTTCTTCTTCATTATTCCCTTTTTTAATGCACCCGATATAGGTAGGCAATACGCTTGAGTAGAGCGAGGACAGTACACTTGCCGCCATATTGGTATGGTCGGCTATCTCTTTCATCTTTACACCTTTGTTGCGCAGGTATTCAATGCGTCTGTATATTTCAGGCAGTTCGTTCATGTCGTTGTGATATAATGGCTCTTTATTCAAAATGTCTGCAAAGAAAGCCGTGGGATGTTATGCTTTCATTACATTAATATTGCATTAATGTTACATTATAAAATGTTGATTTCATGAATATTATTAATAATGGGAATTCATTTTTGCTGTTAAAATACCGCCTTACTTTTGCTGCCGGAATCAAAAACAAGATAGATGTCATGAATGCGATAATCGGTAAAAAAGAACTCACAGTTTCCAATAAGAATTTATCTGATGCCTTATTCATTCTTTGGGCGGGTGGAGCTGCTTTGCTCTCTTATTCTTTGGTATATGCATTGCGTAAACCATTTACAGCGGCTACGTTTGACGGACTCGATTTTTTCGGTATGGACTATAAGACTGCAACCAGCATTGTACAGATATCCGGCTATTTTATTTCCAAGCTGATAGGTATCAAGGTCATTTCCGAGTTGAAGAAGGAAAACCGCTTGAAGTTCATTATCCTGTCAGTGGCGGTTGCCGAACTTTCCCTTGTACTTTTCGGAGCGCTTCCGCAACCGTTCAATGTATTTGCCCTGTTTTTCAACGGGCTTTCCTTAGGGTGTATGTGGGGAGTGATTTTCAGTTTTCTGGAAGGGCGTCGTGTTACGGATTTACTGGCAAGTCTTATGGGGTTGAGCATCGCTATCAGTTCGGGGACCGCAAAGTCGATTGGACTTTTTGTGATGGATAATTTGCATATCAGTGAATTCTGGATGCCCGCTTTCATCGGTGCATTTGCTTTTCCGCTGTTGTCATTTCTGGGATGGCTGATGACACGGATGCCGCAACCCACGCAAGCAGATAAAGAACTGCGCACGGAAAGGGTTGCCCTGGACAGTAAGGCACGTTTAAGTCTGTTCAAGAACTTTATGCCTGTGCTGGTAATGTTGTTTTTTGCCAATCTGTTTGTTACGGTATTGCAGGATATCAAGGAAGATTTTCTGGTGAAGATACTCGATGTCGATGCGGCGGGACTCTCGTCATGGGCGTTTGCCAAGGTGGATGCAACGGTTACATTGATAATTCTGTGTATGTTCGGGCTGATGTCCGCAGTACGGAGCAACATAAAGGTGTTGTGTATGCTGTTGGGGCTGGTCACTTGCGGTACGGCTACGTTGAGTTTTCTGGCTTTCAATTATTCTGCCTTGCAATTGCAGCCCATGACATGGCTGTTCCTTCAAAGCTTGTCGCTCTACACGGTCTACCTTAGTTTCCAGACACTCTTTTTCGAGCGTTTCATCGCTTGTTTCAAGATAAAAGGGAATGTGGGCTTTTTCATTATTACACTGGATTTCATCGGTTATACGGGTACAGTGGTGGTGCTGATATTCAAGGAGTTATTTAATCCTGCTGTCAACTGGCTGGACTTTTACAATCTGATGTCCGGTTATGTGGGTATAGCATGCAGTGTAGCTTTTATAGGTTCGGCAGTTTATCTGATACAGCGTTATCGTCGTGAGAAATATGCGGAAGTTTCCGGTGAAGAACTCGATACTCCCCACCCGGCAGGTGGTTTATCCGGTAAGCGTGTTGCATTGGAACTTCTTCCGGATATGGCAAAATAAGCGGATAGGGAAATAATTCAAAGATATAAATTATGAAGAAAATTGAATGTATTATTATGGATTGGGCAGGTACGGCAGTCGATTACGGCTGTTTCGCTCCGGTTGCCGCTTTCATTGAGAGTTTTAATGTGATAGGCACTCCGGTAACGGCTGCTGAAACGCGTGCTCACATGGGACTGACCAAAGTAGAGGAAATACGCGCCTTGTTCAATATAGACCGCGTAAGAAACGAGTTTCAGGAGAAATACGGACGCCCGTATGCCGAGGAAGATATATTGGCGCGCTATGCAGACTTTCAGCGTGTGTTGTTTGCCTCTCTGGAAGATTATACAACACCTATTCCCGGTGTGGTTGAAACGATATCGGGATTGCGTGCGCAAGGAATTAAGATAGGCTCCACTACCGGCTATACCCGTGCGATGATGGATGTAGTGTTGCCGGCTGCCGCAGCCCGCGGATATGTGGTTGATAATTGTGTCACGCCCGACGGACTTCCCGCAGGACGGCCTGCTCCTTATATGATTTATAAGAATATGACGGAACTTGCCGTTCCCTCGGTGGACTGTGTTGTGAAGGTAGGCGACACGATTGCCGACATCAAAGAAGGAGTGAATGCCAAAGTGTGGACGGTGGGCGTAGTGCTTGGCAGTAACGAACTGGGTCTTACCCTGGATGAAGTGAATGCTTTGCCTGCTACCGAACTGGAGCTCCGCAAACAGGATGTCCGCAACCGTATGCTGGCTGCCGGAGCCCATTATACAGTAGACTCCATTGAAGAACTTCCTGCCGTAATAGATAATATTAATAACTTTAAACTATCAAGAATATGAAACCTTACATTTTATTGACTCCCGGACCTCTTACTACTTCCGAAACCGTAAAAGAAGCCATGCTCACCGATTGGTGTACATGGGATGCGGATTATAATGTGCATATCGTAGAGGAAATACGCAAATCCCTCGTTGCACTCGCTACAAAGCAAACCGATGAATATACTTCCGTTCTTCTGCAAGGCAGTGGAACCTATTGTGTGGAAGCCGTTATAGGAAGTACCGTTAAGCCGGGTGACAAACTGCTGATTTTGAGCAATGGAGCTTATGGTGACCGTATGGGAAATATCGCTGAGTATCACGGTATCAACTACGATATGCTGGCCTTTGACGAAACGGAGCAGGTGTCCGTCAGCTATGTAGACGATTATCTGGCACATAATGCGGAGATTACGCATGTATCGGTGGTACATTGCGAAACCACTACCGGCGTGCTGAACCCGTTGAAGGAGATAGCCCACATCGTAAAGATGCACGGAAAGAAGCTGATTGTAGATGCTATGAGCAGCTTTGGCGGAGTGCCTTTGGATGTAGAGGAACTGGGTATTGACTTTCTTATCAGCAGCGCCAATAAATGTATTCAGGGTGTACCGGGATTCGGTTTTATCATCGCCCGCAAGTCGGAACTGATGCGCTGCAAGGGTGTTTCCAAATCTCTTTCGCTCGATATTTACGATCAGTGGGAAACGATGGAAAAAGGACATGGAAAGTGGCGTTTCACATCGCCTACCCATGTGGTGAGAGCCTTTAAACAGGCTATGGATGAATTGGCTGAAGAAGGAGGGGTAGAGGCACGTCATCAAAGATACTGTAAAAATCATGAGGTATTGGTAGAAGGTATGCGCTCACTCGGCTTCAAGACTCTGTTGCCTGACGCTATACAGTCTCCCGTCATAACTTCTTTCCTTTATCCGAATGCGGATTTTGATTTTAAATCGTTCTATGCACAGCTCAAGGAAAGGGGATTTGTGATTTATCCCGGCAAGATTTCGCAGGCGGACACATTCCGTATTGGCAATATCGGAGATGTGTATCCGGAGGATTTCAGCAAGTTGATAGAGGTAATCAAAGAATGTAAGTATTGATGAACGTTTCGGGAAAACTATGGTTTCTCGGGCATATATTGAGGTACTCTAAGTCATATTCTCAGAGTACCTCAGTTGTATCCTCAAGGTATCCCGATTGTACCTTCAAGGTACTTCAGCCGTGCACTTAGGCATTCCCCTGCCCGGAAAACGTTGTGGGGTACAACAATTATCGGGGGAGAATCGTTGTAGACGTAAGAAAAAATTATATCTTTGTTCGTGGTGTCAGGTATTCATGAAGATGTTGAACCCGATTACGAACTTAAATGTATCTTTATGAAACGATTCTTCCTTTTTGCTGCCGCGGCTGTGTGCATGGTGCTTGCGGGATGTAACGGGCAGCAAGGTCATACCCCGTCTTCTGTTGCGCAGGTATCGGAACCTGCCGATACTGTTGTGCCTGTAGTGGAAGTGCCTTTCAATGAGAAATTGCTGACGGCAGCCGATGTGACGCTTACCAAAGATTTGCTTTACGATACATATACGCTGGAAGATACCTATCCGTACAAGGATACCGTGCGTTCTTTCAAATGGGATGTAATCCGCAATTGTCTGGCTTATATAGAGAATATGCAGCGGGACAGTGTGAAGTGGGTGGTATTGCAGAATTATAAGAATCTGAATCGGGAAGCCCCTTTGGTGCGTAAGTTCGTGCGTAATGCCTATCGCCGTGTGGCGGATACGCTTGGGGTGGAGCGTTATCAGTCCGTTCCCTTGTATTTGCCGGGAGATACGTTGGTGCCCGAACGTTATGGCAGGGATGGGACGTTGGCTTACCTGCTGGGTGAGGAAGGCGGTTTCAGCCGTATTCTCCCCATTACACTGGAGGATGAGTGGCTGGTTCCCCGCCGTTATTTGAAGCTGCTGGCGGACAGCACTGTCTTTAATCATGTTATTTTCGTAGACCGTCTTGACCAGAATATCGCTACGTTGGAGCGTATGGATAAAGGTGAATGGAAAATCCGCAGCATGAATCCCGCAACGACAGGACGGCATGCACCGCCTTATGCACAGGAAACGCCGCTGGGCATGTATTTACTGCAACAGAAGAAATCGCGCATGGTCTTTCTGAAAGACGGCTCTGCGGCAACGGGCGGATATGCGCCTTATGCCAGCCGTTTTACCAACGGAGCTTATATTCATGGAGTACCGGTGAATGTTCCGCGCACAGCCATGATTGAGTATAGCTGGTCGCTGGGTACTACGCCGCGTTCGCACATGTGTGTGCGAAATGCTACTTCACATGCTAAGTTTGTATTTGACTGGGCGCCGACGGAGCGTTCTTTAGTAGTTGTTATCGAATGATTACTTCCTTTTTAACTATCTGTATGATAGTCGTATGGGTGGAAAGTGCTAACTTTGCCGCCGGTATTTTTCAGGTCGGATAGTTATGTTGAGATTTTGCCTCTCTTTTTTATTTATGTTTTTTCCCTGTTTCCTGTTTTTGGGAAACAGACCTGCTACCTGCATGACGGATAAGCCGGATGTTTCGTTGGCGGAAGAATCGGCAGCATGTGCCGATTTGTATCGTTCCATGCAATTGGAAGGGGTAGTGAGTTGGAAAGCTTTCCGCCAGGCAGTAACGGGCTATCATAAAATAGCAGGCCGTAAACGGGATGTACTGACTCTGATTGATTTTTCACGTCCTTCTACCGAGAAGCGTCTTTTCGTGTTCGATATGAAGCAGCGCAGGCTGCTTTTCTCATCGGTCGTCTCGCACGGAAAAAACAGCGGCGACAAGTATGCCACTTCATTTTCCAATGAATACGGATCTTATAAAAGTTCCCTGGGATTCTATCTGACAGAAACAACCTATCAAGGCAGGAACGGATATTCCCTCATCCTGAACGGATTGGAAAAAGGTATTAACGACCGTGCCCGCGAGCGTGCCATTGTGGTACATGGAGCTGCTTATGCCGATCCTTCGGTTGCAAGCAAGGGAGGGCGTTTGGGACGGAGTTTCGGTTGTCCGGCTGTTCCGCAAAAACTCAGCCGCCCTATTATCGACGCCATTAAAGGGGGAAGCGTGATGTATATCTATGCCGAGGCTCCCGACTATCTGGCTCACAGCTCCGTACTGAAGAAAACGACCGGGTTGTAAGCGACTCTTTATTCACGTTCCGTATTTTTCGTATCTTTTGATATGTATCAATTTCCCTCAGCATTTCTTTTACTAATTTTGCGTCGAGTTTCGGGGATTAGATTGTATGGCAACATCAAGAGAAATGACGGAAGGACGGGCTCTTCCGCTCATATTTAATTTCACTTTGCCTTTATTGTTGGGTAATTTGCTGCAACAGACCTATTCGTTGGTGGATGCTGCAATTGTCGGTAAATTTTTGGGGATAAATGCACTGGCTTCTGTCGGAGCGAGTACATCGGTCATATTCCTGATACTCGGTTTCTGCAACGGATGTTGCGGAGGATTCGGCATTCCGGTGGCACAGAAGTTCGGAGCGAGGGATTATATTACAATGCGCCGTTATGTGGCGGTCAGCTTGCAACTGGCTGCGGTGATGTCGGTGGTGCTTGCCGTGGTTACAAGTATCTGTTGTGCAGATATTTTGCGCATGATGCGTACGCCGGACAATATCTTCACCGGAGCTTATTATTATTTGCTTGTAACTTTTATAGGTGTCCCCTGTACCTTCTTCTATAATTTGTTGTCCAGCATTATACGTGCTTTGGGTGATAGCAAGACGCCGTTCTGGTTTCTGCTCTTTTCCACCGTCCTGAATATTCTGCTTGACTTGTTTTGCATCCTTGTTTTGGACTGGGGTGTGGCGGGAGCGGCAATCGCTACTGTCTTTTCTCAAGGAGTATCGGCAGTGCTTTGCTACATCTATATGATGAAACGTTTTGAAATTCTGAGAACTACTCCTGCCGAACGTAAATTCGACAGTGCGTTGGCACGGACGCTGATGTATATCGGAGTGCCTATGGGATTGCAGTTTTCCATTACCGCTATCGGCAGTATTATGCTGCAGAGTGCCAACAATGCGTTGGGTACGGCATGTGTAGCGGCTTTTACGGCTGCCATGCGTATCAAGATGTTCTTTATGTGTCCCTTCGAGAGCTTGGGTATGGCGATGGCCACTTATAGCGGACAAAACTACGGTGCAGGCAAGCCCGGACGTATATGGCAGGGTGTCAAGGCAAGCGCGCTGATGATGATAGTCTACTGGGCGTTCACTTTTGCAGTGCTGATGGTTGGAGCCAAAACGTTTACTCTATTGTTTGTAGAGGCTTCGGAAGTGGAAATTCTGAAAGATGCGGAGCTTTTCCTGCATATATCTGTCTCTTTCTTTCCGATACTTGGTTTGCTTTGTATTTTGCGTTATACAATTCAGGGAGTAGGTTATACCAATCTGGCTATGCTTTCGGGTGTTTCCGAAATGATAGCCCGTATCCTGATCAGTTTGCTGGCAGTTCCGGCGTTCGGCTATATCGCTGTTTGCTTCGGTGACCCGACTGCCTGGATTTTTGCAGATTTATTCCTCATTCCCGCTTTTGCTTATGTCTACCGGCGCATACTGCGAATGAACAAAAATTAGTGTATCTTTGTATCGGTAGTTGGCAAGGTTATGACCGAACGTAAGATTATACATATTGATATGGACGCTTTCTATGCTTCCGTAGAACAGCGCGACAATCCGGAACTGCGTGGCAAACCCGTAGCGGTGGGGCATGCGGAAGAGCGTGGTGTGGTAGCTGCTGCCAGCTATGAAGCCCGTCGGTTCGGGGTGCGTTCGGCAATGTCATCACAGAAGGCAAAACGGCTGTGTCCGCAGCTTATTTTTATTCCGGGGCGTATGGACGTCTATAAATCGGTGTCCCGTCAAATTCATGAGATATTCCATGAATATACGGATGTCATAGAACCTATCTCTTTGGATGAGGCGTTTCTGGATGTGACGGAAAATAAGCCGGGTATTCTTCTGGCTGTGGATATAGCCAGAGAAATAAAACGGAAAGTGCGCGAGCGGCTGAGTCTGGTGGCCTCTGCCGGAGTTTCCTACAATAAGTTTCTTGCCAAGATAGCATCCGATTACCGTAAACCCGACGGTTTGTGTACCATTCATCCCGACCAGGCTTTGGATTTTATAGCACATCTGCCGATAGAGAGTTTCTGGGGAGTGGGTCCGGTGACGGCAAGGAAGATGCATGTTTTGGGGATACATACCGGCGGGCAACTGCGTGCCTGTTCGCAAGCGATGCTGTTGCGCGAGTTTGGTAAGGTGGGGAACATCTATTATGATTTTGCGCGCGGGATAGATCTTCGCCCTGTAGAAGCGGTGCGCATTCGTAAGTCTGTGGGGTGTGAACATACTTTGGTGAAGGATATCAACCGGCGGTCGTCGGTCATTATCGAGTTGTATCATACTGCGGTGGAACTGGTAACCCGTCTGGAACATAAGAACTTCCGGGGGAATACGCTGACGCTGAAAATCAAGTTTCACGATTTCAGTCAGATAACCCGCAGCGTTACGCAGTCCAAGGAATTGACGGCACTTGATGTGATCCTGCCGTTGGCGAAGCAATTGTTGAGGGAGGTTGATTACGAACACCATCCTATCCGTCTGATAGGCCTTTCCGTATCCAACCCTCGTGAAGAAAGTGATGAAAAAGGTGTTTGGGAGCAACTGAGTTTTGAATTTAGTGACTGGGAATTTGATGAATAAAAGGCACGTTCCTGATATAAATAAATTCTTATGATCCGCTTAAGACCAAAAGAATGGTATCTTTGCAATGTAGAACGTAAAAATGTAATGAAATGGGTTGTCTGATGAATGTTTTATGGCTGGTGTTTGGCGGCATACTAACTGCCGTGGAGTATATGATTGCCAGTTTGCTGATGATGATTACAATCGTCGGCATTCCTTTCGGTATGCAAACAATGAAGATGGCGGGGCTTGCCCTGTGGCCTTTCGGCAAAGAGGTACGCAGCGGAGAGCGTTCGGGAGGCTGTCTGTACATACTGATGAATGTGTTGTGGATTTTTCTGGGAGGAATATGGATTTGCCTTTCGCATTTGGGCTTCGGCGTATTGCTGTGTATCACCGTCATCGGTATTCCTTTCGGGATGCAGCATTTCAAACTTGCCGCTTTGGCGTTGGCACCTTTCGGAAAAGATATTGTGGAATCATAACATCCTATTATCCCGTATAGGCAGGAGGCTTGTAAAAGAAGAGGGCAGGAAATGAAAATTTCCCGCCCCCGTTCATTTTATTTAAAGGTGTAATTTACATGGTCATGGCAGCTTGCTTTGCAAGCAGTTTTTGCAGTTTGCCGTTTAAAGTTTGGCACATAGTTCCGTTACCCATTGCCTGATAGCGTTTGATACGGTACTGTAACATAAAAATTTCATTTGCATTCTTTTTCATAATCGTCTTCTTTTTTTGCTTTCCGCGTTTCGGAAAGCGGTTGAACATCTTTTATTGTTTTCTCTCTTATTAACGCTGCAAAGATACAAAATGTTTATGAGAAATATGTTTTATAACATAGAAATCTGCTTTTTTTTCTTCATTTTCTTGAAAAATACCTTGTTTTGCCATCTGCGTATTACAAATATATTGCGTAATTCCGGAAAACTCTCGTTAGAGTCTTGCACAAAGTACTTTAGGAGAAGTACCCGTTTTTGAGGTAATGATTTAGCAACGGTACTACTTGCAGTATCCTTCGCTGCTTTTGCCTCAATACCCTAATTCTTAATGCAAAGGCATGGAATTAGGGAGAAAATTGCATATATCACCCTAATTCTATATCAATATTTGAATTTCTTAATACCCCATTCTTGAAGTATCCACTTCTTTAATGTTTTTACGCTTGTAATTTCCGAATTTAAATATTACAGAGAGATTTGCCGTTATCCAATCTTGACTAACATTCATGGAAAAGTCTTGATTCTCATAGTTTGAATGGAGCTTGAATCTGCTGTTTGTAAGATTATTCCCCGAAAGGACAACGTTCCACTTGTCATCAGCAGATGCCCAACGCAAAGAAGCATTGAGTTTAAAGAGATTTTTTATATCATAAACACCTTGAATTGCATTGGACTGAAAGAATGGATTTAGAATAAATCTGAGATTCGCTTGTTTGTTTAAAAGGAATGATGCCATACCTCCTGTAATGACACTGAATTTACTACGGTTAAATGGTAAGTCGAAAAAATCGTCACATTTATCTTGGATGTATTGCCCCACTATAAAAACGTTTCCATTCAACCATTGTCCAGCTGAAAATTGTGCGGATGCCTGAATACCATATGTATTTCTGTGGTTGAAGTTTACCTCTTTCATGATTACAGCAAAACGGTCAGACGGCTGGTAAGGTAATTGTGCGGAGAAGTTAGGTTTGAAGTTTGCAAATGCCACGAAAGTATAACGTCTGTTTAACTGCCACATCAATGAAAAATTGTAGCTGCTTGTCGGCTTTAGATTGGGATTTCCCAAAATTTCCGAATAGGTGGAAGAGTAGTGAATGCTATTCATTGTACTCCAATAACTTGGATATTCGGCATTGGAACTGAAAGACAGATTAAATAAATGATGCTCATTTACATTCCAAATGGCATTTACAGTCGGATAAACCCTCCACTCATTCCATTGTGGGGTATGAAAGTTCTCAGCAGCAACCGAAGCATCAATAGATATATTTTTTCCTATTTGCTTATTGAACCCGAAATAGGTGTTGACGATACGTTCATCAATATCAACACTACTTGTAGCTTCTGGCAATACTTCTCCATCTGCGGTTTGGGTGGCTTGGAAACTGTTATTGTTTGTAAACTGGGCCTTTACGCCATACGAAAGTCCCCATCCGTTTTGTAAAGAGTGCATTTGGTCGGCAGCAACCATCCATTTGTTGATCTTCTGTCTACTACTTGCCACAAGGTTCTTTTCTGTCTCATACAGTTTTCCGTCAAGCAATTGGTCTTTGGGAGCTTCATAATGCGTGTAAACTGCTGTAATCTGTAAACCGAACGGAAGATTGTAATATAAATCAACATTATGCAGGTAGTTGTGTCCATCGCTGGATTGTTTCGCAATGCTATTGCCTGTTGTATTATTGTTTGATTTATAAGATGTCCAACCTCCTGTATAGGCAACATTCAAGGCGTGATTAGCAGTAAACTGATAATCAATGCCTGTACGATACTGATGGGAATGTCCTTTGTTTCTATTTGTAGTGAGATCGTAATAGGCAACTTTTTCATTATTCAACGGATGATGTGCTTCATGTTCTGCTTCGGCATAGGCATTTATATTTGTATAAGAATAGCTGGCATCAATAGTCAATTTATTATTGGAATACAGAATATTTCCTTTCGCTTCACCCGCTGCGTATTTACTTTGTGTGTAGCCACCTTGTACTTGTCCTGAAAAATGCTTGTTCCCTTTATGACGCTTGGTTATAATATTCAAAGAAGCTCCACGCACATGATAACGTGCAGGTGTGGAAAGCATGAACTCTACTTTTTCTATCTGTTCGGCAGGTATCATTTTTAATCGGTCCACTACTTGCTGGTAACTCATTGCATTTATCTTTCCATCAATGATAAGCGTAAGCGGTTGTCCTGCAAAATCAACATTTTCGTTTTTCACATTGATACCAGGAATGTTTTTTAAGGCATCAAATGCATTATCGGCAGGAATACGCTCTAATAATATAGGTATATTATAGGATAATTTACCATCTTCCAATTTTACGATAGGGCGTTCTCCAACCACCATTATTTCTGGTAAGTTCTCATACAAACCGATAATGTCCAAACTGTCAGTTTGATTTGTTTTTACAACATCCTGACCGTGTACTGATAAGGAGGTAAAGCAAAAGATAGTTGCTATTATAAGTAGCTTGCTCATATTATTTATAGATTTATAGTTTTACAATCTCATAGAATTCATGTTCATGTATTTCTACCTCACTCTCGTCATGTAAAGCCAATTGTCCAATAGTAATATAATCATCAGATATTGAGTAATATCCAATTCCATTGTCTCTATATTTTAAAATGATATTAGAATCAGAATTTATCATAGCTGAATGTCTTTATCAACAAAATTATATCAAATTCTTGGTAGCTACAAGTTAAAATACTGCCAATTCAATGCAGCGCTATATTTTTATTTGAAATTATCATTAAAAGATTCTTTTTTTTCTGTTATATTTACAAGGTAAACGATAGTCATCGACAGATTTATAATTGGGCATGAACAGTAAGAATGCTAAATCTGACTGCAAAGGCACGGGATCTGAAAAAGCGATACGAGCGGGATTGAATTCAAAAAAACAAAACAGATAATTAAAATACAATGGATAAGTTTCTTTATATACTTTTTGTAGCGGTCTTTATGGCGAATACATCCAGTGCGCAAATTAGGCTATATGGCAAAGTTACAGACACCCAAAATGCGACTGTAGATATGGCAACAGTCGTATTAAAAGACAACCAAGGGAATATCATAACTGGTTGTATCAGTGATTCGCTGGGCTGCTTCAATATGAATGACCTAACTTCCGGAACATATATCTTGCAGGTTTCGTGTATCGGTTATGCTAACTATACAAAGCAGTTGAAAGCCGATAAAGACATATCTGTGGCTATAATGCTCAGCAGGCAAGACATTGCTTTAGGCGAAGTGGTTGTAACCGCAAAAACACCTCTTATACGACGAGAGATAGATCGTGTGGTGCTTAATGTCGACAAGTTGAATACTGTTGCTACTAACTTTATGGATGTATTGAAACATACACCTGGTATATTGGTGCAAGATGATGACATTAGCATGCTTAACAAAGGAAAAATTATCTTTCTGTTGAATGGAAGAGAGATGAATATGGACATGAAGGGCTTGGTTGCTTATCTGACCGCCCAGTCTTCCGACAACTTAAAGCAGATAGAAGTAATGACTACTCCACCTGCCAAGTACTCTGCTGAAGGTAGTGCTGGAGTGATTAACTTTGTCACGAAAAAACAAAGAAATAATTTTATAGGGGGCAATGCCGCAAACAAATTGTCTGTCAGAAAATCTGTATATGATGATGCGAGCATCAGCCTGCAATATAAGCAGAATAAAGTGGAAGCATATATGAATGCGGGGGTAGGCTTTGGCACCATGCAGTCAGACAGTGAAAAAGGTATCGACTATCCTTCCGAGACATGGAACACAACCAATAATATGCATAAATCTAACAATTATGTTGTGGCAACAGCTGGGCTTGAATACCTTGCTACGGAAAACTCATCATTAGGAGCCATATTTTCATACACCAATATGCAGCCTGATGCAAACAGCACTGCCGGAACAAGCGTTTTGCACAAGGAAACAAACCGGCAACTAAAACAATATGAAACAAACACCCATTCAAACGTCAACTATAACTGCTATAATGCCAATCTGCACTACACACTAGCCAATATAGGCAAGAAAGGAAGAGAGTTAAGCGTCAATGCCGACTACTTGAACTATACCATTAATGACAAAGTAAGCCTGTATACATTGCATGACGAAAGTTTGAGTTACAAGCGCCGTCCTGAAAACACGATAGAAATATATCAAGCTAAGGCAGATATGGAGATGCCGATAAGTAAAGGTGCGGTGTCATATGGTGTGGCCTATTCACAATCGAAGACTGACAATCGGACTCGTTATGAGCAAATCAGTACGGGCCAGGATCTGGATGACCACTTTATCTATCGTGAGTATATCTTGGCTGCTTATGCTGACTTGAGGCTGAAATGTTCGGATTATTGGGACTTCAAACTGGGTGTGCGTGGAGAATATGGGAAACTTGACGGTAACTCAATCAAGATGAGTCAACGCACCGTAAAACATCAATTCGATCTATTCCCAACTGCTTATCTCAATTACAATTTAAACGAAGACAAGACCTTCTATCTAAGTATGTCGAGCAGAATAAACCGTCCTAGCTATGTAGACATCAATCCTTTTGTCACCTATACGGATGCTTACACCAAAACAGAAGGAAATCCTAATCTGTTGCCGGAAAAATCATATACAGCAGAATTGGGTTACACACAAGGAGATTTTTCTGTTTCTGCGAGCGCCATGTGGAAAAATCATGTGGTAGCCTCTTACATAACTATGGATGACAGTCACAAACTGACAACTATCACCTCCGACAATATCATGAAGAAACAGATGTACAGTATAGATGCGTCATATTATTTCGATCGGTTATCTTGGCTTGACAGTAGTATAGAGGGAAGTGTTTATACCATCATTTCCCGTCCGGTGGCTGGCTATGATTTTGAAAAGACGACCAATACCTCCATATTTATCTACATGAATAATAACGTCTATCTTAACCGTCCCAAGACCTTAATGGCTACTCTTTGGGGTCAATATCAGTCAAAAGAAAAAGATATTGTGGGTGAAAGTAAGTCCAGATACAGAGTCGATTTAGGATTGAAATATTTACTTCTTGATAAGCGTCTGTCTGTGGGGGTAGAGTGTCAGAATATGCTGGCATCACCTGCTAAATCGGTTATTTTCAATCAAGATGCGACACATACATTTGAGAGTTCCCCATACCGTGTGCTGAAAGTATCTCTTTCTTATCGCTTTGGAAAGAACTTAAAGATTAGGCAGAGCAGATTTGGTATTGGTAGTGAGAGATTGTAGTATGGCTGAGCAATGAGTAGTCCCCGCTTACGTAAACGGCGAACGCACCGGGCAGTGTTTCGTATTCCGTATTGAGTTTCTGAAGCGTATTGCGTACTATATAAATTATTGGATACCGGTTATACTATCATCATTTATTCGTTTCTAATTGATTTTTCCAAAGATATGCATATCTTTGTGTCATACAACCTTAATAACTACGTATATCATGAGACACACTACTTTACTTTCCGGAATAATCTGTCTGTTATGTCTGCTGGCTGCTTGCGGTGACTCTCATTTCATGACGGATGCTTCTTACCGTTCGCGTGTGGAGCGAGACTTCCAACAGAAAAAAACTTTGATGCCGCAAGGAGACTTATTTGCCATATTCGAAACCTCTCTCAGTGATTATGAGCGTGAGGCGCTGGAATTTCTTTATGCCTACATGCCTTTGGCGGATATTGCGGATTATTCAGGGGAGTTTCATCTGATGAATGTGCGCGCTTCCCGGCAGGCTGCCGATGAAATGCCGTGGGGAAAGCGTATTCCCGAAGATATATTCCGGCATTTTGTTCTTCCGGTGCGGGTGAACAATGAGCATTTGGACAGCGCGCGTGTCGTATTCTACAAGGAATTGAAGGACCGGGTAAAAACGCTTTCCCTGCAGGATGCCATTCTGGAGGTGAACCACTGGTGTCATGAAAAAGCCATTTATACACCTTCCGATGCCCGTACAAGTTCACCGCTGGCAACGGTGCGTACCGCTTACGGCCGTTGTGGCGAGGAATCCACATTTCTGGTTGCCGCTCTCCGTTCGGTGGGCATTCCGGCGCGACAGGTATATACTCCCCGTTGGGCGCATACCGATGACAACCATGCGTGGGTAGAGGCATGGGCAGACGGAAAATGGTATTTTCTGGGAGCTTGCGAACCCGAACCGGTACTTAATCTCGGTTGGTTCAACGCGCCCGCAAGCCGGGGAATGCTGATGCATACAAAAGTATTCGGACGCTATGAGGGAGCGGAAGAGGTAATGTCCGTTACCCCTACCTATACTGAAATCAATGTGATTGGCAACTACGCGCCTACTGCAAAGGCTTCCGTAACCGTAGTGGATGCCGGCGGTGTTCCTGTGGATAGTGCTTGTGTGGAATTCAAGCTATACAATTATGCGGAATTTTATACGGTAGCTACCAAATACACCTCTGCCAGCGGCATTTGCGAGCTGACGGCCGGTAAAGGGGATATGTTGGTGTGGGCATCGAAAGACGGACATTTCGGCTTTGCCAGACTTTCTTTCGGCAAACAGTCGGAACTGACGGTGAAACTTGATAAAAAGGAAGGTGACGCATTTGCCATAGATATGGACATCGTACCGCCGTCGGAAACAGCCAATCTGCCTGAAGTAACCCCGGAACAGCGTGCGGAGAACGACAGAAGGTTGGCGCAGGAAGATTCTATCCGCAATGCCTATACGGCAACGTTTATGACGGAGGATGCGGCGCGTGCTTTTGCCCGCCGGTACAAGTTGGATGAGGATGCGGTTGCCGGAATATTGGTAGCTTCCCGCGGCAATCACAAGGTTATCTGCGATTTCATGACCCGCCTTCGTTCCGAAAAGTCGAAGAAGGGCGGTATCGACCTGTTGCAACGGATTTCGGCAAAAGACCTTCGGGATGTCAGGCTGGAAGTACTGATAGACCATATGTTGTCCAATGTGCGCACCAGTGCGGAGTATTTCCGCAAGTATGTACGCAATCCGCGCGTAAGTAATGAAATGCTGACTCCGTACAAGGCTTTCTTCAGGAAGGCGGTTTCAAAGGAAGATGCGGAGGCTTATGTAGCGCAACCGATGAAACTGGTGGAGTGGGTAGCAGGGAATATCCGTGTGGATAAGCATTGCAATTTGGGAGGTGACCCCATATCTCCCGAAGGTGTGTGGAGGACACGGTTGGCAGATGCACACAGCCGCGATATTTTCTTTGTATCCATGGCGCGTAGCATGGGCATACCTGCACGTATAGACGAGGTGACGGGCAAGGTGCAACTGATGAAAGAAGAGGGTGCGCTGGATGTGGATTTGGACTGTAAGGATACTGTATTTATGGAGGAACTTGTTCCGCAGAAAGGCCGGCTGGTTGCTGAATATTCGCCTGTCAAGTCTTTGGACGATCCTAAATATTACTCTCATTTCACCCTTTCGAAAGTGACTCCGCAAGGTAGGTTGCAATTGCTGTCTTACGATGAGGGCGATCTCGATATGGGCAGCGGCACTACCTGGAGCAGCCTGTTGAAGAAAGGTACGGTGCTGGATGCCGGCGATTACCTTCTGGTAACCGGAACCCGCCTGGCAAGCGGAGGTGTGCTTTCCCGCCTCACGGAATTCAGTATCAATCCCGGACAGACCACCCGGCTTGAGTTGGTGATGCGCGAGAGTAAGGATGAGGTGCAGGTGATAGGCAGCTTCAATTCGGAATCTCTCTTTACCCCGCTTCAGGCGGAGAATTCTGAGCAAAGCCTGTTGGAGGCCTGCGGCCGGGGATATTTTGTCGTTGGAATCTTGGGAGTCAATCAGGAACCTACCAATCATGCGCTGCGTGACATTGCTGCTTTCAAGGCCGGTTTGGAGAAGTGGGGACGCAAGATGGTACTGCTTTTCCCGAATGAGGCTCAATATAAGAAATTCCGTCCGGATGAATTTCCGGGCTTGCCGTCTACCATTATCTACGGTATAGATACAAGCGGTATTGCAGCGCAGATTGCAGAAGCCATGAAATTAAAACATAAGGAAACTCTGCCGGTATTTATCATTGCTGATACATTCAACCGGGTGGTATTTGTTTCGCAAGGCTATACGATAGGCTTGGGAGAACAGTTGATGAAAACGGTGGAAGGACTGTAACGTGGGTTATATCAAATCCGGATAGGAGATGTCAAAATACACTTGACGATTTTTTTAGGCACGTATTACGCGGAAAACACGGATTTCACAGATTTTCTTTATTCTTTTTCTGTGAAATCCGTGT
>ERZ791865.420-NODE-420-length-63517-cov-35.428367_pt1 | contig 63517 bp, 76 predicted proteins | sample MGYA00509942_ERZ791865 | MGnify/ENA primary metagenome ERZ791865 (study PRJEB30046, sample SAMN00792098) | human gut metagenome | study: EMG produced TPA metagenomics assembly of the A metagenome-wide association study of gut microbiota in type 2...
ACAAGGGTTCGCTATGGATTTTTAAGTGTTCAACTTAATTATACAATCCGCCCCTAAATAATTTTAAGAAATTAAATCTGCGGGAACGGGCTATTTTTATCAAAATATTTTTCGTTCCGATTCTGGCTTTTTAAAGTATTCTTCGAAGAATCTTCCTAGTATTTTTTCAGTAGCTGTTGTTTTGCTTATTCCAGACTCATCACAAAATTTTTGAAGTTTAATATATATCGGCGTTGCTAATTTTATATTGAGAACTTTAGCATCCTTTTTGGATCTAGGCATTTTTATTCCCCCTTCAGTTTCGGGAACATTTCTTCCAGTTTCATATCAAGTGTCCCCTTTTGTGCATAGGCCAGGGAGTCGCAGAGGCGGATGTGATGTTCCTTGATGGAAATTGTATCACTGAAGCCAAGGATGTAGTTCTTGCAGATGCGGTAAATGATTTCCGTAGGTGCCAGTCCGTAGACCTGTTTGGCAAAGATGTGGTTCAGCCGTTTTTCCCTGTCCGGATAGAGCTGTCTCATGCGCGGACTGTTGTAGAGCCGTTTCACGATTTCCGTGATGTACATGCCGGACTTCATGTAGAGGTCGGCGAAGGTCTTTGTATCATCATCAAAGCAGCCGGGATTCTCTTTTTCCAGCAGGTCCACCATGTGCTTCACCACTTTTTTCGGCGTGAAAATCTGGTTTGTCTGCTGAGGCGGAATATAGTTGAAAATATCTTCCGTGTTTTTCTCGTCGAAGTAGTTGGCCAGCTGCTTTTTCTTGTTCATGAATTCCTTTACAGAATCATTGAAAACCACTTCATCGAAAAGGTGTCCTTCAAAATGTTTCTTGTGGGCTTCGTCCCGGATTTCATGGCCTTTGTCATCTTTCTGGTAATAGTCTCCGCCGTCCCGGAGGAAGCGGAACTGTTTCAGAGTGATGCTGGTCACGTCTTTGAAAACGCCCTCTGGTACGATCTTGTCGAAGTTCGCCAGGGTGATGGTATTATCCGTGCCATAGGCCATAAGGAACGAAGGAATAGTACGGGAGAAACCTCTCAGGTGGTCACGTACGCCGCCTTCGATGGTTTGCTTCTGCTTGTTCTTCTTGTCCGTCTCCACCCGTTCCACAACGGTCTGCCCGGCTTCTGTCAGGCCATTCTGGATCTCTTTGGTAACGGTTTTCTGGAGGTTCTGGTTGGCCTGTTTGATCTTCTCCTGGTAGTCGTCACGGACCTTCTTCTCTTCTTCCGGGGTTTCCATTTCCTTGAGCTTTTCATCCCGTTCGGACTGGGCGCGGCTGACGTCGATGCGGTGGTTATCTACAGCCTTGTCCAGCTGTTCACCTATACGGTCATTGATGTGCTTTTCCAAACTGTTCCGAGTCTGTTTGGACAGGTCGCCCTGATAGGCATCCTGGGCCTGGTCAAGAATCTGCTTCGTGGCCTGCTCAGCAAACTTCGCCTTCAGGTCTTCTACCTTCTTCTTGACCTCTTCCTGGGCCTTGGCGGTATCTTCATCAGTAGTATCGGTAGAACTAGAGGGTTCAAATACATCGGCTATCTTGCTGGCTTCCTGCTGGAGAGTTTCGCCGGTATCTTTGTAAATTTTCTTTCCAAACAGGTCTTCCGCTTCGTTATGAATTGTATCCTCTGGAATGTCCACTTCCCCGTGATCATTGATGTCCAGCTGTTCCTTTGTATCTTCTGTAAGCTGGTTCAGGGCTTCATCTTCTTTGACAGGAGTCATTTGGGAAATGATGTCCACCACTTCTTGGGGTGCTCCGAAGACGTTGCTGATGTTCTGGAAGAGGTAGTTGGACATGAAGCCACGGTTTACGACCTCCGTGGATTTAATCTTCCGCGGGATGGACAGCACTTTGGTAGCATCGAGAGCCACCATTTCGCCCTGGTCGTCTTCACCGATAACAGGGAAGAAATTCAGCAGTTCTTTGATATGCTGCTCACGGGTCTTCGTATTGCCATGGCCCGCCGCGGTATCCGTGGAAAGGTCATTGGCAAACTGTTCATAGGTAATGAGCGTCCGGGCCGGGTCAAAGTCGAATACATAGGCGTTCTTCTTACGGTAAAATTTCAGCCCGCTGTGGAACCGGCAGGGGTTCTGTGCCCGGAAAGCGGCCTGCATGTAAAGGGCCGGGCTTCTTACGTTGGACAGCATGAGTACCGCCGTCCATTCAGGAATGGTGACACCCGTGGTGAGCTGGCCTACGGTGAGGGTGATGGTCTTATCATGATTCTTGATGGCCTCTTTGACACGCTTGAATGCGCTGTCCTTCACCCTTTCATCCTCTTCCTCGCTTCGTCCATCCCCGGCAGCCAGCACGATTTCGTACTTGCCAAAGACAGGATGTTTCTTTAGCTTCCGTTCCAATGCGCGGGCTGAATCCACCCTGTCCAGGAACCAGAGGGTATGCTTTAGTTCATTCCGCAGCTCTGGTGTGGAGAAAGGGTATTTCTTTCCCGTTACCAACGTATCCAGAAATTTATTCACTGCATCGTTATGGACAAAATAGCCACGGTTATCGGTAGCAAAGAACTCGTTCAGATCGAAAGCGTATTCTTCTGTTTCTCCGTTGATCTCTATGCCCTGTTCCAGCTGGTCCTTCACGATATCCGACATCTGGTAGGTGTACATATTAAGTTGTGGCAGGTCCGCATAGGGATTCGGACTGCCATCATCAGAATGCCATTCTGCCTTTGCTTTCTGTTCATCCGCATAGGTCCAGCTGTACATGGCATCTTCGGAGAAGGTCTGTTTCGCAATGGATTTGAAAGGCGTGCCGGACAGATGGAGTGTGTATTTCCGGTGGATACGGTCAAAAGCTACGTCTGTCTTGTAGGTATCTACGCCCTCATGGGCTTCATCTACTACCAGGATATCCCAGTTCATATCGGCGACTTCTTTGAGTTTATCAAAGCCGCCACCAAAGTATTTTGACCCTTTCAGGTCCTGGAGGGACACGAACTCAATACATTTCAGCTCTTTCTTCTGCTCTATCATTTTATTCAGGAATCCTGATCTGGATAGAACCAGAGGATTCCCTTTCACGCCGCTGGCTTCTGATACAAAGTAGTACCCGGATTCTTCGCCCAGGAACTTGCAGTAATCCTCATACCAGGAATTGGCAATGGCGGGTCGATTCGTCACAATCAGCACTTTGACGAGGTTCATCTGTTTGCACAGATCATAGACGGTGAGGGTTTTGCCAAACCGCGGTTTGCAGTTGAAAAGGAACTGACCGCCCTCATGGGTAGCGAAGTAGTCTTTTGCCTTCACTACAGCGGCCTGCTGCTCGGCACGGAGGACATAGGGAATGACGGTCGTTTCAGACGGCAGAAGGCCCTTATTATCCCGGAAATCGTTGAGCATCTGCTTCGCTGTCTTTGGGGTAATGCGGAACCATTCCGGGGCTTTCTTATCACCCTTCTTTGGCTTCATTCGTTCTATGCCGTTACGGGTGAGGTAGGCGTGGAAATCCCGGTCATGGAAGGGTGTACCTTTACCATCATCGAAGATGGCGTTCTTCGTCCATTCCAGCTTTGTTTCCACGTTAATGGTCTGAGCTTGCTGTGCCACACGAGCTTCCGGAGATTGCTCTGTTTCACCGATTTTGCACCAGCCATTGTGGGCTGGGACGCCGGGAGTGGTGTAGCAGTAAATGACGGGGATGACTTCTTTAAAAGTGTTTATATGTGGAGTTCTCATCGCCTGTGCTGCCATTTCAAGCCATCTCCTTTACATGGGATTCAATGAATTTGATTTCGTCGGTGGAGAGACCGTACTTCTTGTACAGCTGGAGGTCGATGTCGTGGATGGATTTAGACCAGTCGATATCTGATTTAGAAGAGAAATCCTGGAGGGGGACATACTCCCATTTGGAGGGGACAATATCTTGCGTGATTTTCAAAATGCCGAGTAATGCACGAGCAAATTTTGTATAAATATATTTCTTTGCACTTTCAGCTTCAACTAAGGTTGGAAATTTTCCAATGCTTATAAAAGTTGGAGTTGAAGATGCATCTGGCCCTGCAATAACTGGTTCACTTAAAGTTTCGCCATAATGACCCGCCCCACTGGCTTTCGGTATAAGAACTTTATAACAGTTCAAGTTATTGTCTTTAGGATTCCTGGGAATAACATATCTCTTGTTAATCCAAGTCCAAATTCTTCTCATACCTTTTAGACCTAGTATTTTGAAATAATCATGTTCATTTATAGGTTTTTCTTCTCCAAAAAGATAAGGAGTAACATCAAAAGAAGAAGATTTTATTTCAAATTCTTCTTTGGGGCCGAGATTCTTTACTTTGGGATTTTTCTTTTGGATAGCTTTTAAGCGATCTGTAATAATCTGTGGGAAAGTTTGAATCGCTAAATGATTCAATAATAAATCAGACCGCCCTCCATGCATAATGGTACTTAAGGATTCAAAATGATCTTTTTGAACCTTATGCGCAATAGAACGTTGATTTGGGTCTGGAATAAACTTTTTAATTGCTCCAAAATCTTTTTGGGAGTCACGATAAACAATAGTAACCCCTCCCTTTATGTCAGTATTTGGGAAAACATCCGCCCCGTTGGGAACATACCTTTCAACCTTAATATGTGGATCTGCAAGCATTTTTTGATTCCAGCTTTTAGATGTTAAACCGGCATTAAATAGAAATCTGGCAGGCGAAATAAGGATATAACTATTAGCCAAATCCTTTGCAGCATCATAAAAAATCGGATAAATCGGTTCCTGTCGCGAATTTGATTCATTATCCCCACTTTGATAAGGCGGATTGCCAATCGCAAAATCGAATAGTTTCTTTCCCATAATGATGTCCTCCTCACCTTACATCAACGAATACAGCTTTTCACCGTCATATTCCCAATACTGTGCCCCGTTATAGGACTCCGATTTGCTTGCCTTATTCAAGCGTCTGCAAAGTTCCTTAGTTAGCGGCGTAAGTCTCCAGCGCTTGCCTTCAAACTCCACTTCTTTATCCGTCTTCACCTTCGCCGTGATAGATTCATCATAGATAAAGTTGATTGTCTTACCCACAAGGCCCAGTTCCTTAAAGGAAAGGCCCCGTTTTGCTTTGATGGTGAAGTTGTTGGCCTTTCTCATGGCATCCGGGATGGGCAGCACATTCTGCAGGAGATAGTGGATCATCCACTGGGTACGGTGCAGGATAGCGTTCTTGTCCCACTTATTCTGGTTGGTGATTTCATCTCTGGCAATCTGCAGACCCGCTTTACCTTCATAGATCTTCTTCTTTTCGGCAAAGGATTTGTTGCTCAGTTCCTGGTTGTGGCGAATGAGAGTCAGATTGCCTATGGTATTAACAAGTTCCTGGTGAATGGTATCGTAATCCGGTCCCAATTCCTTCTGCCATTCTTCGGAAAGGGTCTGGGGCATGATATGTTCGATTTGGAGTACCTTTTCTGACATATTCGGACGACTCTTGGTAATCTTTTCTTCAATAAGGGCCAGCACAAACTTGCAATACTGGTAGTTGTAGAAGTTGGCCGTTTCCAGATACCGGGTCAGTTCCAGATCATTTGGCAGGCGGGCATTGCTTTCCAGACTTGCCAGGATTTCAGACATCTTCTGCCGTTTATCGGTGCTAGCTGCCAGTTCGTCGATCCGGTTCACGAGAACAGGGAACAGTTTGTTCTCGGCAGAGGTAATGCTCATGAGGCGCCGTCTCATGCAGTAAATGCGGAATGCATCAAGAGCTTCCGACATGTCGTGGGTATCAAAAGTACCATCCTGCCACTTAGCCAGAAGGCCCATGAGGAAGGAGTAGGCCGTGGTAACCCGCAGGGTCTGGAGGTCTTTCAGTTCATAGTCAATCTCATCGCTGCCCGTTTCCCCACCCTGGAGGATCCAACGATAAATATCGGCATATTTTGCCAGCTGTTCCAGGATGGTACGCGACTGCAGTCCCACAAAGATTCCCTTGAAGGTACGGTACAGTTCCTTATAGTTGGCTTCTGTTGCTTTTTTGAAAGGCGAACGGGTATGCCACTGCATGAAGTCGCGGATATAGTTGGAAATCTGGCCGGGGATGGTCTTCTCGATGTGGAGCCAGTATTTCTTATACAGTTCATCCTGGGTCAGTGCATCTAAGCCCAGAAGGAGGTAGTTACGCACCAGGTCAGCCAGGCTGAGTGGCTTGCCGAGAGAGTTCATAGATTCGAAGATTTCCTGTGGGTTTTCCCATTCGTTTTTATCCGGCTGGAGTTCGATGGAAATCACGCTGAAACGGTTGAGACCTTTATCAATCAGGCTGGCTGGATCTCCCACTTCCTTCTGGTATTCCCGCAGCTTGTTCATGAAGTATTGATAGTTCCGGTATACGGCTGCATTCTTTTCTGATTCAGCCGGTTCTTCTCCCAGGATGATGTGCTTGTACACGGCCCAGTCAGTTTCTACCTGTTTCAGCTTGATTTTGTATTCGTCATTATCGCTGCTGACGTTGTTGTTCCGGAGGTATTTGGCATCAATGTAATTCTTCAGTTTAACGTCCTGCAGGATGTCCCGGAGGGCAACTAAAAAGAGCATGGTCGTAGTAATTCGTTGCTGCCCATCAATCAATACCAACTGATCAGGTTGTCCGAAGGCAGTTTCAGTCTGGAAAAAAGTAATGGACCCAAAGAAATGCTCCGACGCATGCCCTTGCACGTTCCGGTCATGTGTTTTTACGATGTCGTCAAAGAACACCTCGCACTGCTCGTCCGTCCATTCGTAATTCCGTTGATAAGGTGGAATGAAGAAGGTCACATCGTTATTTGAAAGCATATTCAGCAATTTCATTTCCTTTGGTACCATTTTCTTATCTCTCCTTCAGATAGTGAAACACAACGGTTCGTCCAGAACGCCAGTCGCGAATTTTGCACAGTTCTGCTACCCGGCCAGCCGGTTCTTCTTCCGGGGCAGGCATAGCAAAAAGATCCACCTCTTCGTAACCCAGAGGCTTGCCTAGCGGAACTGTATCCTTAAATCCGTCCATTTGCCAGATATTCCAAGCAATGATATTGGCAATGGGCCGAAGTTCTTTCAGCGTTGGCTGCTTGCGCCAGCGGTATTCATAGTAATCCACAAAGGTCATGAGCAGATTGATACGGGCAATCAAGAGATTATCTCCCTGCAGCTCGTACCCATAGACCGACTGGAAGGCTCTCGTGGTCCAGGTCATCCAATCTTCCAGAGTATCCGTATTTTCGTCTACAATGCGCAACTTCCGGTCCAGAAGGCCGATGCGCCGTTTCGGTGGAACGATGAGATTTCCTGTGGCTGTATCGTAGCGGGATACCAGGAAAGGCGCTTCACCGCAGGTGATTTCCAGCCTTCTGGAGTCCACATACTGTTGCCAGGTTTTCTCTTCTGGAAAGGTAATCTTGTCATCCGTAGTGTTCCAGTAATGGTTATCATAGAGCTTATTAAAAACGTGCTCCCGCCCAAACCATTCATCATCCAGGTAATTGCACATTTGGCAGCAGAGCCACACCGGGGTGTAGACCTCCGCCTTCTTTCGCGTCCGAGCCAGCTGGGTATCAGCATCTTTCGCTATGCGGGGCTTGATGACATCCGGCTGATTCATAAGCAGAGTAACGCCAATTTCATCTTTATCAGAAAAGCCCGTACCCAGATCCTCATATGTATCTGTAGCCCAGATGATATTTCCTTTAGTGGTTTTATCCTGAAGCAATAAATTTAGCGTGTCTTGAATGGGATAAGATTCTATGTCAATTAATTTTTCCATGAAAAATCCTTTTCTACAATTATAATTATTTTCTTTATTCTACCATATTATTATTGTATTAGCTACACGTTTCAATATTATTTATGCATTTTTAGCTATAAGAAAAAGCCAGAACATTTCAATTACTACTCATAAATCAATCTGGCTAATGTCTAAAAAAATCAAGCAACTTTATAATAAATTTTGTCCATACTTTGTACAATTTTCAAATTACCAATAATGTAGAACATATCGGTAGGCATGGCGATAATAGCCTCTATAAGGTCGTTTTCAAGCATCCAGCGGCGAATCTGGGACTCCCCTGAAGAAACGCCACCGGTGAAGAGCGGAGAGCCGTTTTCGATGATAGCGGCCCGGCCTGCCTGGTCATCCAGCTTGTTAATGGCAGACTGCACGAAAAGAAGCTGAGCATCGCCTGTACCGGGCAGACCGGCTCCCCAGCGTCCCTCAAAGCCTTTCTGATACTCCTTCAGAACGGCCTGTTCCTGGCCTGTCTTTGCTTTCTTGCCACCCCAGGGCTGGCCGAAAGGCGGGTTTTCAAGGCAGAAACGCATCTTCCTGTTGGGGAAGCTGTCCTGCTTGAAGGTGTCGCAGCGGACGTAATTTTCAGCGTTCTGGCCCTTGATGAGCATTTCAGCCAGGCCCACGGCGTAGGATACGCCCATGATTTCCTGGCCGAAAAGATGGATGGTAGCGGAAGGATTCAGGGCATGGAGATGTTCATAGGCAGTGGTCAGCATGCCGCCCGTCCCAGCTGCCTGGTCTATCAAGACCTCATCTTTGATACAATGCCCGTATGTGCTTTTAGCCCGGAAACCGCGCTGTTTCTGGGCTTTTCTGCGTTTCAGGGCATAAAGCGGGAGCGCGTTTCCGGCCCTGTATTCGTATGCTGCTGCGGTTGCTGTAGTCAAAAGCGACACCCCCAATCTGCAATCGTTAAAAAGTATGGCTATCGTTGAAAGGTTTAATCGTCCTGATACTCAGCCAGCGCATCCGTATCAATTGCCTTTATTTCAAAAGTTTTTCTGGTCGAAACGCAGAAGTTGTATTCGATCATCAGGTTAGCCAGGCGCTCTCCATCAATGAGAATGATATGATGAGTCTCAGCGTAGTCCTTTGCCTGCTGTGAAAACCTGGCCGTCGTTACAAAAAGTCCGTCTCCATGTTTTCCGGCAATCGCTCCGACGAAGCTTTGAATATCTGGCCTACTTACAACTTTATCCAACGCCCACTCTTTGGCTTGCACATAAATGAGAGAAAAACCCAGTTTATCCTCCATAATGACTCCATCGATTCCTTCATCACCGGAAGCGACGGTTGCATGGCTGCCATAAGCTACAGTTCCGTAGCCCATCTTCAGCAGAAGGTCAACAACGAACTTTTCGAACGTATATGGCGGTATTTTTAACACTTCACTAAGCAGATCTGATGCAAGGCTGTCATTGATTTCCTTGTATGCGTCCTCCAGCTGGTCATCTGGCGTGAGGTCGGTTGGAGCCGGGGCAGCAGGTGCCGGTACGGCATTGTCCTCTGATTCAGGCGCGGATGCAAAATCCACAAAGGAAGGAAACTGCTCCAGATACTTTGAATCTATCTTCTCCGGATTATCTGCCACCACTTTCTTGCCAGCATCTGTAATTACAATCGTTGCACGAGCTGGGCTTTCAAGAAGTCCAGCTTTTTTCAGATAGGTCTTTGCCCATCCTACCCGGTTCTTAAAAACAGTCTGTCTTCCGCTTGGAAGCATCTCAGCAAGATCTTCTGAGGACAAATTCAGCTGCTGCGCTAAACGCGCAGTAACATCTTTTATCTTATATGTCTCGCCATCGCTGACTGCAATAAGCAATGGCTTCATTAACTCATCGTATTTTGGCACTGCCATAATCGGTCCTCCTTATTCCTTCTTCCCGTATTGCGCTTTTGCCTCTGCAACCCCATACCCATATCGTAGGTCTCGTTCACGTACTGGTTCAACCTGTCGGAATATGCTGAAACCCGTTCTCCCATGTTGTTGCTATCGGCCCACAGCTCGCACTGCGTCATCACGGTCTGGACGGCGTCGTCCATGCCTTCCGGCGGGTACTTATGTTTCTTCAGAAGCCGTTTGATCAGCATGCGCATCTTCGCACGGGCAGAATCCCATTTCTGCCATTCGCTCGTTCTATTCTTTCGGAGCGTATCTGCCAATTCCTTTGTTATAGCAATCAATTCTTCATTCTCATAGAAGTCCTTGATGGCCTGCGGTTTGGTCAGAGCATCATAGAAGGCTAGCTCATCAGCGGTAAGCCCGAGTTTTTCACCCTCTTTCTGCGCCGCCTGAATTTGCTTTGCAAGATTCAGCATTTTTTCAATTATCTGCTCATTCGTAAGCATTCCATTGAGATACTGGTTCATCGCTTTCTGCAAGATCTCACTAAATTTTTCTGATTTGACAACATTCGTGTGTTTGTACACAACCACCTGCTCAGTGATAAGCTTCTTAAGAAGCTCCACTGCAAGGTTTTTCTCTTTCATGTTTCCGATTTCCTGAAGGAAATTCGGATCAAAGAGTGAGAAATCGCTGTTGGCATCTTGGAAGAGGTTAATTACACCATCGCTGTGAATGCTGGCCTTCAGGAGGTTATTGATTCGCGCATTCATTTCCGGCAAAGAGATCTTCTTCCCTTCCCCCCTGATTCACGAGACGATTTACCAGCACACGGACAGATTCAAAGAACGCAGCTTCAATCCGTTCGTCCTTTGCTGCAAGGGACGAACAGAGAGACAGAGCCTGCTTGAGCATAAGGGCTTCCTTGAGAAACGTATCCCGGTCATCTTTCTTACCCACAGCAACGATGAAGTTCACCGCACCACTGATAGCTCTCGAGCGGGCGAGATTGCTGCCATGAATAAAGTCAGAATAGTCATAACCATAGAACAGATCACGGCAAACGGACAGCTTCTCCTGGAACTTCGGATATGCGACCTTCGCCACATCGGTATCACCATAGTTCTTCCGGTCACGTGCCGTGTAATCGTTCATAGCCTCTTTGAGCGCCGATGCAATGCCAACGTAGTCGACGATCAAGCCACCCTCTTTGTCTTTGAAGACGCGATTGACACGGGCAATAGCCTGCATCAGGTTATAGCCTTTCATCGGCTTATAGATATACATGGCAATGGAATGGGCAGAGGCTCAGAGAAACACGCGCAAGCGCCGCTGCCGCATTCCGGCATCAGACGGAACTACTAGAGTTTGTCGTGACCGTAGCTGCTACGGTTGCCCGATGGCAAGTGAAGACCACATCACTTCAGAGACAGTCTCTTTGGATGCGATCATGGAGAACTCCAATAAGAAAGCAGCTATCGGGGATGTAACCAGTGCAGAAGCCATGAAGAATCTTGAAGAGGAAGAATTCATTGCATTTCTGGAACAGCATTACCCTAAATGCGCTAAGGTTTATAAGAAAGACAGGGTTGGTTTCACAACTGCTGAGATCGCAGACAGCCTTGGCCTGTCGGATAGAATGATTCGTTATTACAAGAACAAAATAGACGAACTGCACAAGCAGTTCGCCGCGGAATAACAGCCAGAGAGCGGTTCAGGATCACCTGCACCGCTCTCTTTTTTACTCTTTTATAATGATCTTTCTTTGAATGATGGTAGCGATCTGCCGCAGGCTCAAATTGCTTTCCCGTCGTCTCAACTTCTGAAAAATAGCCTTCCTACAGTCTCAACCCCCAAAAATAGCAAAACCACGGTCTCGCCATCCAAAAATCCATCAAAATAGCCTTTCCATAGTCACGCCAGAGCAATATTCTCATTTCTCCGGACAGAAAAAGTGGCACCCGCCTCTCTCTTCAGAAAGACAGATGCCGCAGAAATGGCTTAAACACGGGCTTTTATGGTCCTTTCTTATTTTGTTCTCGTTAGTAGAGCCACTGTCTCAACGTGGCACGAGATGAGCGAATGAATGTCATTTGAACCTGCCCGTTCTCGGAAACATATCCACTGCGTTTTTGGAGCTATCGGTAGACGGGAACATATCCACCAATCGTACCCGTTTACGAAAAGGGCACTCTTACTAGGAGCGCCCTCAATAATAAACATTAATGTAATTAATAGTCTTTTTTCTTTACTGGAATCCAGATTTCGCTTCGATACTTTGGATTTCCAGTGTCTGGACTCTCATTCCATAAAATTTCAGGACCTTCAACTGCTTCATATCCTGAAGATGGAAACCACTCTGAATAGATCCTCCCCCATACATTTTGAAGTGTTTCTGGGAATGGACCGATGGATTCAAATATTGCCCAGGTACAAGCATCTATTTTCAATTCGGGTATTCATTTCCTTTAGTCATAAACATAATAATAATGGTATATAATAATGCCATTAAAGCCAATGGTGAAATTTTAGGAATAACAACCTGTTCATACCATTGTTTCGTTTTTGTCCGAATGAATCCAAATCTTGTCAAAAAACCTGCAGCAAACGGAATTCCTAGATAGATTAACACACTTTCAGCCACATCTGTCATGGATACCGTAATATTCTGTCCTCCCCAAGATATTCCCAGCCATTCCGGAATAATCGTAACAAATAAATAGATATATGCAGCATATAACAGGATCTGGAAAATAGAATTTAGTGCTACCAGCGCTGCACAATATTCATTGTCCCCATCAGCCAGTGTATTCCAGATAATGACCATTGCAATGCATCGCGCCAATCCAATAACAATTAACCCGATAGCAAAACCTGGCATATCTCTTAAAAAGAATACCGCTAAAACAAACATTAAAATAGGACCCATAATCCAATTTTGAAAGAGTGAAAATGCAAATATTTTTTGTTATTTACTACTTTTCCGATTTCTTCATATTTCACTTTAGCAAGAGGCGGATACATCATAATGATAAGGCCTATAGCAATCGGCCAGGATATCATGCCTGTACTGAAACTGCTTAACGACTCGGCCAACTGGGGAAATACATATCCCCCAGTTACGCCCAATGCCATAGCAATAAAAATTCACAATGTAAGAAATCGATCCAAAAATGATAACCCATGTTTTTGTATTACCATCACATTCTTCTCCTAACTCAAATGATCTATAATCCTGCTATTATTCCACTGACATGTGGAATATACGCTCCCGTAGTTATAGCAATTCCAGCAGCTTTTCACCTTTTACTTCAAATGGTTTCCACGGAATAATTGCATACTGACCATCTGATATGTTGTCGACTTCATGGATCCATTGTAATTCAGCAGTTGCTTTTGCCCTCAAAAAATCACTTTTTGTATCCGCCATCGAATAACTGGCATTAATTACCCACCATCTGACAGCAAGCCCTGCACGCTTTAGATCATCCAATAACCGCTTTGCTTCATAAAACGGTGTGGTTTCCGCAAGTGTTACGATGATAACTTCCGTTTCATTGGAATCTTTCAATCTGGGAAGCAATTCCTTTTCTGCATCCGATACAGCACCACCGGAATTTTCTATCTGCTGATTGTAATTTTGGGTAGATTCCAGTAAAAGGATCGTGTGTCCTGTAGGCGCTGTATCCAGTACAACGATTTCGTCCCGGCTCTTCGCAACAATATCGGCAAAAGCACGGAATACGGCGATTTCCTGTGTACATGGCGACCGAAGATCTTCCTTGACATATTCCAGATCATCCTCCGGCATAGTCTGGCGCGCTTTCGTAAGCACTTCTTCCTGATATTTTTTCAACTCACCTTTTTCATCGATATGGCTGACAGATATGCCTTCTTGCTGCCCTATGACAAGGTTCAAATGATCAGCAGGATCTGTGGTAGCAAGACGTACTTTTCTCCCCTTACGATGTAGGCCAAGAGCGATAGCTGCGGCGATCGTTGTCTTTCCGACTCCGCCTTTCCCCATGGTAAAGATTACTTTTTTGTTTGACGCTTCAATTTCATCTACGACATCCGAAAGCGCGTACGCATCCGGACGCTGCAATGTGGACACAGCAGTGGTATAACCAGAATACGAAAGCAGCTGTCTGACATTATCCAACCCTGTAATATTATACGCGCGCAATGGTACCATCGTGACGGACTGTTTTACCAAATTATGGGGTATCTCCTGCACTGCAGACTGTTGTTTTTTAAATAAAGCGGTCTCTACTGCATCATTCACATCATATGTTTCCAGAAGGCCATTGATCACAAGTACTTGATTGCGAATTTCTAATGCTTCCAATTCATGGGATGCCCGCTGTGCTTCCCGGATCGGTGCCGTTTCCGGTCTGGTGACAAGAATAAGTGTTGTAAGACGGCTGTCCGCTAACGTATGAACCGCTTTTTTATACATTTCTTTTTTATCTTCTAAGCCGGACAGCTGCCCAAGGCATGATGCACCGTGTTTGCTTTCGCTGATAAAACCGCTCCATGCAGACGGGAGCTGGAGCATACGGAGCGTATGTCCGGTCGGTGCCGTATCAAAAATAATGTGATCGAATTTTTCTGCTTTTTCCGCATTAGTCAGAAATTCAGAAAACGCATTAAATGCCGCAATTTCCACCGTACAAGAACCGGATAATTGCTCTTCTACATTTTGAATTGCTGAATCCGGTAATTTGCCGCGATAGGCACCAATCACTGATTCCCTGTATTCTGCAGCAGCAGTCAGCGGATCCAGATTTGCTACGACTAACCCGGGAACTTCTGCAATAGCAACACCAGCATCATTCAGCGACACACCGAATACATCCTGCAGGTTAGAGGCCGGATCCGTACTGACAAGCAGTATCTTTTCCCCTGCATCCGCCAATGCTACCGCTGTAGCACAGGCAATAGAAGTTTTCCCAACACCGCCTTTCCCTGTAAAAAACAAGTATTTCGTTGATGCTGTTTTTGCCGGATCATATAATGATATGTTCATGACCGCATTCCTCCTTAACAGCAACAGTCGTTCGAACCACAGTTACAGGTGGAATTCTGTGTCGTATCCGGCTTTGATTGAACTGCATCAAGATCTAACTGAAGATATTCCGCAAATTCCTTATTGGTAAGATACCCACCTTCCTTAACAATCGCACCGTCCACCATAGTGACCGGAAGTATTTCCGTTCCTTTGACATTCAATGCTGCATTGATGATCGTATTTTGTACAAATGCCTGCGGTTCGGAAGACAAATTATGTCTTATAATATGGATCCCACTTTTTTTCAGATTTTCAACAACTGCTGCCACCCGGATCAATTCGGGATTTACGGAAGGGCCACATACCCCTGTCGAACAACACATTGCCGGATCAAAAATTTCAATTTTCTTCATTATCATTCACTCCTTTAACCTAATCACAACACGTATCTTTTTTCTGATGCAGCCAGATATGCAGATTGTTCATATCTTTTTGATATAATTCTATCGTCCGTAAACTGTCATACACCAAACTATCAAGGAATTTTGGTTTGTTATCATTCCGCATCGAATAATATGCCCATTGTGCCTGCTTGCGATCTTTGACCAACCCGGCATTTTTGAGGTAGATAAGATGCCGGGATGCTTTTGCCTGTGTAATTTGCAATATTTCCATCACATCACAAACACATAATTCCCTCTCATACAACAGATTCAAAATTCGCAGACGAGTTTCATCTGATAGTGCTTTGAATACATCTACCAATGTTTCCATGTACTCCTTCTCCTTTCTATATCATAATCATATAATCGTGTAAGCGATTATATGATTATGATATACTACTCGACATAAATTTGCAAGTAATTGTTTAAAATTTTTACATTGCGGCAAAACAATAACCGGTTAAGATAATATGATTTCATCTTAACCGGTTATTTGTGGTTCTATAACACGAACATTCTATTTATTCCACATCCAACCTACTCACTCACCGGGGATTTTTTTCAAAACATCCAACTCATACACTCGTGAACCCCTTATCCAACTCACCGTCTAAACTATCAAAAAATGGATTGCGTTGATATGTTCCCATGGGGTGATGAAACTCCGATTTTGAATTTCTCATTTTTAATCTCAAAATAGTGGAAATAGCTTATTTACTACACTTTCCAGCGTTTTTACTTTCCTGTCCTAGACATCAAAGCTACGCACTCAACGTGAGTGGTCTGTGGGAACATGTCCACGGGCTGGACGGACTGGAGTTTGTAGCCTAAGCGGCCCAAGATCTCTGCGTCGCGGGCGAAGGTGGCGGGGTTGCAGGAGACGTAGACGATGCGGGCGGGTTGCATGCCTGCGGCGGCTTTGAGAACGTCTTCGCTGCATCCCGCTCTGACGGGGTCCATGACGATGACGTCGGGGCGAAGGCCTTCTTCGTAGAGTTTCGGCATGAGGAGGCCTGCGTCGGCGGCGTGGAATTCGGCGTTTTCTATATGGTTGAATGCGGCATTTTTCTTAGCGTCTTCGATGGCTTCCCTGACGATTTCGATGCCGATGACGCGGCGTGCTTTTTTCGCAAGGCAGAGGGAAATGGTGCCTGTGCCGCAGTAGGCGTCGATGACGGTTTCCCCGCCTTTGAGGTCAGCGGCATCCAAGGCTTTCTGGTAGAGGACTTCTGCCTGGGCCTTGTGGACCTGGAAGAAGGAAAATGGCGATACTTCGAAGGCAATGCCGCAGAGGGATGCGGTGAGGGTCTTTCTTCCCCAGATGTGGTGGATTTCCGGTCCTAAGATGACGTTGCGTTTCTTATTCTGGACATCGTGGTAAAGAGAAACGACTTCGGGGAGGGCTTTCTGGATTTCTTCAGCCCAGAGGTCCTTCTTCGGCAGGTTTTCGGTGGCAGTCACGATGACGGCCATGACTTCCCCATTATCGCCGACACGCCCCATGACGTGGCGGACGCAGCCTTTTCCGGATTTCTCATTGTAGCCGGTAATGCCATGGCGGATCATGAAATCTTCCGCAAAGCGGAGAAGGCGGTTGTTTTCCTCTTCCTGAATGAGGCATTCCTGAATCGGGACGATCTGGTGCGTGCCCTGGCGGTAGTAGCCAAGAACGGGGCCGCCTGTCACCTGTCCGACAGGGACGGCCATTTTATTTCGGTAATTCCATTCATGCGGCGCGCCAAGAATCGGAAGGACGACGTCTTCGCTTGCCTTGCCGATGCGGACCATGACGTCCTTCACGCGGCGTTCCTTCGCTGCCAGCTGGCCCTCGTAGGTCAGATGGGAAATCTGGCATCCTCCGCAGGAATCATAGACCGGGCACTGGGGCACCGTACGGTAGGGAGACGGCTTCTCGACGGAAATGAGTTTCCCGGAAGCGTACGATTTCTTGATCAGGATGATCTTCGCCTTCACCGTCTCTCCAGGAAGAGCTCCCGGAACGAAGACAGTAAAATTCTCCGCCGATCCGATGCCTTCGCCATGGACACCAAGATCGCGGATCTCGATCGTATACGTCGCGTTTAATGTGAGTGGGGTATTTTTAGTAGACATAACAAGCTCCTTTGCTCCTCCCATTATACCATGGAGTGTGATGGGAAAATGAGAATATCCAAGAGCCTCGGGCCTTTCATGCATAGTAAAAGAGTGGCATCGCGCCACTCTTTTTTAAATTATTTCACTTGCCCATAGTAGGCATGGGGTCCGTGTTTTCTTTCGTAGTGTTTTTCCAGGATGTAGTTCTGTATCCTTGCATCCGGCGAGAGAAGGAATGTCTTGAGGGCCATTTCTGCGACTGTTTCCAGGACGACTGCATGGTATGCAGCTTCTTTGGCATCTTTCCCCCATGTGAACGGGCCATGGTTTCTGACGAGTACGCCGGGCGTGGATTTAGGATCAATCTTGAGATCACGGAAGGTTTCAGCGATCACTTTTCCCGTATTTCTTTCGTAGTCGTCTTCCACTTCTTCTTTCGTGAGGGGTCTGGTACAGGGAACGGGTCCGTAGAAATAGTCTGCATGGGTCGTGCCAATAGGGATGATCGGCCTTCCGGCCTGTGCGAAGGCTGCGGCGTGAATGGAATGGGTGTGGACGACTCCGCCGATTTCCGGGAAGTTCTTGTACAGTTCAATGTGGGTCCTGGTATCTGAGGATGGTCTCAGATTTCCTTCCACCACTTCGCCTTCAAGGTTCACGACGACCATATCGGAAGCTTTCAGGTATTCATACGGTACGCCGGACGGTTTGATGACGATGAGGTTTCTTTCCCTGTCGATTCCGCTCGCGTTCCCCCATGTATAAAGCACGACATGATGACGGGGAAGTTCCAGATTTGCCTCCAGCACTTCTTCTTTCAGTTCTTCTAACATCCAGGCAGCTCCTTTCCCAAGGTCTGTTGAAGCTTATTTGTCTTTAATCACCCATGCTTTTTCCGCTTTGAACGTGACATAGGCGTCACCGCTGAGAAGCGTTTTCCCTGGATCGAACATGTCTACAATCCATTCCTTGTCCAATTCATCCTTGACGAAGTAGCGCACTTTTTCGCCCAGGAACATGCGGTTTACGATAGAGGTCTTGATATTGACCTTCCCCTCCGCTTTTTCCAGGGAGATCTTTATGCTTTCCGGACGGACGGATGCGACGTACCTGGCACCCGGGGTGACGGGATTGGTGGAATGGAATACGGTATTTCCATAAGCCACGTCGTTATTCCCTTTTCCTTCTACGGAAATGAGATTGGTTGTGCCGATGAAATCAGCGACGAACTGTGTCTTCGGTTCGAAATAGATTTCCTGCGGCGTGCCGACCTGATGGGCTTCGCCGTCTTTCAGTACGACGACGGCATCCGACATGGAAAGGGCTTCTGACTGGTCATGTGTTACGTAAATAACGGAGAGTCCCATTTTCTGCTGGATGGTTCTTAATTCGACACGGACGCTTTCGCGGAGCTTCGCATCCAGATTGGAAAGCGGTTCATCGAGAAGAAGGACGTCCGGTTTCATGACAAGTGCTCTTGCGACAGCGACACGCTGCTGCTGGCCGCCGGACATCTGGTTCGGGAAACGTTTTTCCATCCCTTTGAGCTGCATGAGTTCCAGTGCATCTTCCACGCGCTTGATCATTTCATCTTTGGGAACCTTTTTGACTTTCAGCCCGTAAGATACGTTGTCAAAAACGTTCATATGAGGGAAGAGCGCATATTCCTGGAATACCATGGATGTATTTCTTCCATAAGGAGGAATCCTTTCGACGTTCTTTCCGTTCAGGAGGATTTCCCCTTCATCGGGTTCATAAAATCCTGCAATCATGCGGAGGAGTGTCGTCTTGCCACAGCCGGATGGTCCCAGAAAGGTAATGAAATGGCCTCTTTCAAAGGACAGATTGACATTCTTGATCACATGGCTTTTCCCGAAATATTTATTGATATTCTTTAACTGCAATACATAGTCTGCCATACTTTATTCCCGCTTTCTTTACAGATCAAAGATATTGATTTTATCTCTTAAGATGAGCTTCACGATACCAAAAGTTGCATAAATGACAAGCATAATCCCTACTGCCGTGGCGCTCGCTGTAGGAAGGAATCCCTGATTTGCCAGACTCATGATATTGATGGATGCCAGGTTCCATTCCGGGGAAACCAGGAAAATAACAGTTGACAGCGTATTCATGGATCGCATGAAAGCATAAACGAAACTGACGGATAAGGAATTTTTCAGCATAGGAAGGACGATTTTGCGGAATGTGGTGAAACTGTTCGCGCCCAGGTTGGTCGATGCTTCTTCCAGCGAGCCCTCGATCTGCTTCAGCCCTGCTACCGCCTGCCTGTATCCGACAGGAAGCTGTCGAAGGGCCATACCGAGGATAATGATGCCGAGCGTACCCGTCATGGCCAGCGGTCCGTCGTTAAAGGCAAGGATCAATGCCAGGCCGATGAATGTACCTGGAAGGGATACCGGAAGCATGGCAAGGAAATCTATGATCGTTCTTCCGGGGAATTTCTTGCGGATGGTAAGAAAGGCAAGCGCAATGCCCAGAACTGTCGTGATGGCAGCTGTCGATATGGAAGCCACCCAGGAATTGATCATGACATGGGAGTGGATGACGCCTTCCTTGAAATATTCGAGCGTAAACGTGTAGTCATACCCGAATGCAACGGTAAAGGCAAAGAGGAATACGACTCCGATGATCATTAAGATCCCGAGGCTGAGCAGCATGGAGAATGCAAAGAGAAGCCATTTTGCAAGCGGCCCCGTGGTGACGCGGATCAGCCCTGCGACAGGTTTCCCCGTAACGGTTACGTAAGAATTCTTTTCCAGATAGTACCTCTGGATGAAGAATACGATCAGTGTCGGAATGACAAGGAAAACAGAAAGCGTGGCGCCCATGGGAAGATCCCAGGCTCCTGTGACCTGTGTATAGGCTTCTGTCGCCAGTACCTGATAATTTCCTCCGACGAGCATCGGGTTGCCGAAGTCTGCCAGAGAGTTGATGGCTACCAGAAGAAATGCACTGGCAATGCCCGGGGTTGCCAGCCTCAATGTGACAGTCCTGAAAAGATACCAGCCTCTTGCCCCCAGGTTCTGTGCAGCCAGTTCAAGATTCGGGCTGATGCTCTTAAGCACCCCTGAAATCGTGATATAGGCCAGAGGGAAGAATGCAACAGTCTGCGCCACCCACAGGCCGAATGGGCCGTACAGGTCTACCTTCAGATGAAGGAGATTCCAGGTGATAAATCCGCGCCTGCCGAAAAGCATGATAAAGGCAAGGCCCGTCACGACAGACGGCGCCATCGTAGGAAGGAGAGCCACTACCTGAAAGAACCGCTTGCATGGCATATCCGTATAATGGATGCCGTATGCAAAGAGAAACCCGAGGATGATGGCACTGAATGTTGCTACGAAGGAAGAATACAGCGTATGCGCGAAGGCAAGGACAAATTCTTCTTCCGTCAGCGCACGGATCCAGTCACTTACGTCCGGGACCAGCAGTATTTTCACAAATGGATAAATGATAAAAACAGCAAACAGCAAAAATACAACGGATATGCTGATAAGGAGCGGCGGCTCCCTTAAGAGGGCCTTGAATTCCGCCATTCCTCCTGTATGTTCATGCCCTATATCTTTTTCGCTCATAGTGACTCCTTACAATGATTTAAGAAATCTATTGTAGAACAATAATGCCTCCGCCAGAAAGGCAGAGGCATCATCTGAACCAATTTAATTTGCGAAGAATTCGTCGCAATTCTTCTGCTTATCTGCACCGGCCTTGATCAGGTCATATTCCTTGAAGAGTGGGAGCTCTTTCAGAGGCTTCATACCTTCTGGCGGAGCTACATCAGGGTTGCATGCGATACCATGGGTGGATTTTACCATGATTTCGCCAGCTTCTTTCGTCAGTACAAAGTCGATAAATGCTTTAGCTACATCAGCATCAGCAGCGCCTTTGATCAGGCCAACAGGGCAGACCGTCCAGCCGGAATTATTGTAAATCGTGCTGTGGATCTTCTGTCCCTTTGCGCTGACCAGATTCTGGTCAGAAACAAAGTTGACGCAGATCAGGTATTCTCCGGCACCTGTCTTCTGTGCTGGTGTAAATCCGGAAGGAGTGAACTGTGCTACCTGGCCTTTCAGTGCTTTCAAATAGATCCAGCCTTTTTCTTCGCCCATGGACTGAAGAACGGAGCTGATGAATGTATTGCCTGTTCCGGATTTTCTCGGATCTGGCATAATGACTTCGCCCTTGAATTCCGGTTTCAGAAGATCATCCAGTGTTTCAGGAGCCTTGACGCCCTTTGGTTCAAATTCTTCTTTGAAACGTTTTTCGTTATAGCCGACGGACAGAGCTTCCAGGTATGTGCCATACCAGTATCCATCCTTATCCTGATACTGCGGAAGAATCATCTTCGCATTCGGTGACTTATAAGCTGACAGAAGTCCGTCAGAAGCTGCCTTTGCGTGAGCATCTGCTGTGCCGCCCAGCCATACATCCGCTTTCGGTGAATCCTTTTCAGCCTGAATACGAGCTAATGCTTCACCAGTTGGCAGGCGGATAAAGCTTACATCAGCACCGGTCTTCTTCTTGAATGCGTCCGACAGTTCCTTTGCCGTATCTTCATGGAAAGAAACATACATAACCAGTTTCTTACCCTTGAAATTCTGTGCCGCATTGGCCGATTTTGCTGCATCCCCAGAAGATGAGCCGCCGCAGCCTGCCATTAACAGAGCTGCACCTGCTAACATACCTGCAACTATAGCCTTCCACTTCATTCCACGCATCTCCTTCCAAATATATATTACCTTTACAAACGTCTTACGTATTCTTCACACATTTTAGCACACAATTAAGTTGAATTATATACTAATTATGGCTATTTGCTATTTAAGTATCGTATATTAGGCTATTTAGCACTTAAACTCATACATACCGTTCAATATATGCAAAATAGAGCCGTTTGATTCTCATCATTGGTATACTATTTATTGGAAAATAGTACCGCCATCATTTTCAATGATTGATATGTTTGCAAAAGGCATCTTACCTCCTTTCCAAATTCGCACCTCGAGGCTATTGTATAATATTTATATTAGAACTTTAATCCAACACAAAGAATAAAGAAATGGCTTTCATTTCACATCTTCCATGGCAAGGTTAAGGGCATATCTTGATTTTTATCGGTGCTGGTAAAATTTAGCAGCCAGCAAAGATCTAAAGGGGGAAACGTAATGAAAATTGATGTAACGCTTGAAATCACACCTAAAATGGTACAGGATGCACAGGGGCATGATAAGAAATCTTTATCTGGACATTTGGGAACTCATTTTGATGTAATGAATAAGGAATTTCCTTTAGAGTATACCCAGAGAAGAGGAATCGTATTTGATGTCAGCGGGATCAAAGACAGGGATATCGGTGTCTTTGATGTGGATCTGGAGAAAGTTCCCGCGGATTCATTTGTCATGTTTTACTCAGGATTCATTGAAGAGGAAGGCTACGGAAGTGCAAGGTATTTCAAGGAGCATCCGCAGCTGTCTGATGAATTGATTGAGAAATTGGTCGATCTTCATATTTCATTGATCGGCGTGGATTTTGCGGGGATCAGGCGCGGCCGCGAGCATCCTGTCAAGGATCAGTACTGTGCTGATCATGGTGTCTTCGTCATTGAAAACATGTGTAATTTGAAGGAACTGCTAAATAAAGATGTAATAATGAATACGTACCCTATGCGTTACCAAGGCATGACCGGACTGCCCTGCAGGGTAGTTGCAGAGACGATGTAACTAAAAAGGACCTCTTTCGGGGTCCTTTTTGAATGTCTTATTTAGTTTCCTTATTTTACATTTCCCATTTCGGGTCTGCGTTGAGTGCTCTGGCTACGCCGATGAGGTCGGCTTTGCCTTCACGGAGGAAGAGGTCGGCTTCTTTCTTTGTTGTGATGCCGCCTGCTACGAGGATCGGGGTGAATACGCATTTCTTGACGGCTTCGGACATGTCGGTGAAGAAGCCTGGTTCTGCGTGGCCTGGTCTGAAGATCTGGCAGGTGCCGCCGGAGAGGTTCAGGAGGTCGATGTGTTCTCTTTCGAAGAGTTTGGCTGCTGCGCATGCGTCTTCGATGGTGCTGCCGCCTTCTTTGTAGTCGCAGCCTCCCAAGCGTACGGAGACGATGAAGTTCTTATTGGCTTTGGCTTTGATGCCTCGGATGATTTCGAGGGTAAAGCGGAGGCGGTTGGTGATGGTCTGCGGTCCGTATTCGTCGTCTCTGTGGTTGGTGATCGGCGAGTAGAACTGGTTCAGGAGGTAAGCGTGTGCGCAGTGGATTTCTACGCCGTCATAGCCGGCTTCCTGGACGCGGAGGGCTGCTGCGATGTATTTCTGTTCCAGATCGTGGATTTCATCGACGGTGAGGGCTCTTGCCTGGTCTCTGGTCCATTTGATGTCAGAGGCGGAGACGAGATCCATGCCTGTGTAGAGTTTGCGTGTATTGGCGCCTGCGTGATTGATCTGCGCGAGGAGGCAGATGTCGGGGCGCACGTTGCGGATGGATTTCACCATGGCTTTCTGTGCGTCGATGACGGAGTCGTCGGCAAAGGAAATCTGGTGCGGGTCTGCTTTGCCCTGTGGATCGACGTAGCTGTGCTCAGTGATGATCATGCCGACGTTCGGGTTTGCTGCGATGGCGCAGTAGTGCTGCGTGATTTTTTCGTTCGGCTTGCCGCCGTCTGAGCTTTCGGTCGCGAGCGGCGGGAACACGAGACGTGTGGAGAGTTTCTTTCCTGCGAGGATAAATGGTTTTTCAATCATGTGAACAGTCCTTTCCGGCTTTTGCCTTCAAAATGAGAATTTACATGAAATATTCCAAAATGTATCTCGTTTATTAGATACATAAACCCAAAAATAGACGGCAGGATTCCCTGCCGTCTTTATTATACCTTATAATGACCGGTTATAACGAGTTACGGATGAACTCTGACAATCGGCTGATGTTCCTTTCGTTGCGGCGGTAGTATGTCCACTTGCCGAAACGGCGCGATTCCAAAAGACCTGCTCTCTGCATCATATCAAGATAATGCGAGATGGTCGACTGGGAAATCTGAGTCTTTTCGCAGATCGATCCAACACAGACACTTCTGTCAAAACGGTCTCCCTCCGGCACATGGAGTCCCTGGGGTGGAAAGTTATTCTGCGGTTTCTTCAGCCACTTTATGATGTTTAGCCGTATAGGGTTCGATAGAGCCTTGAAGATTTCTAATTCATTCATGTCTTAATTATATATTAAGAATTTATAATCTGTCAATATTTGATTTATAAATACAAATGGGCATATTCGAAAGATTTCTTTATACTGGATTTTACTCGATATTATCGGATAGAAATTTATAGGCATGGCAAAACAAAAATATTTAGAATTATTAAAATTACAATTCACTCGCAACTATAAGTCATTACTTTTTCTCAATAAGCATGAGGAAAAGAGATAGGTGGAGGATGAGATAAAAGCGTATGGGCGGAGAGCGGCAGGTTAAGAAAACCGTAAAACCTCGCGTTGCTCGTGGAGATGATGTTTCAGGCGCATGCGCGCCAGCTCCCCCTACGGGGCGAGCTCTGACACCCTTAAACCAAGGCTTCGCCTTGGGGAAAATCAAAACCATACAATCGGACTTCGTCCGAGGAACTGCACTCCTTTCTGTCACTCCGTGACATCCTTCCTCGCTGAGGCAGGTCTCAAGAGGAATAAAGAAAAAGTTTCAAATCTGATTTGTTTTTGACCTTTCGTACCCCATCCCCTACCATACTCCCTTCCCCATTTGGGAAGGCGAGTATTGGTGGGCTGCTCTGATTCCACTCAAGAGTCAGGACTCTGGAATATCGAGCGGGCGAGTTGTTTTATGTATACTCTTAATTTTTCCCATGTGAAAAGCAGGCAGTTCCCGCTGCCTGCTTTTTTGAAATAGTGTTTCTTCCCGGAAACGCTGTTTCTTCAGGAATTCTTCCTTCCCCGGAATCATTCCATTCTTGTTTTGTTATTCATATCTTCCATAAATCTTTCTCTGACGAGGTCTTCGTCGAATGCGTCGATATACTCTGCGTTCCTGCACAGAAGGCAGTAGAAGGCAACGCCTGAAACGGCACCTACGAGAATTCCTGCCGCAATCCCTAACATGGTTCCTCCCATTTCCACAAAAGTCCGGGCCCTCCCCGCCCTTCTTTTGTACTATCCCCGGTATGAATTACTTCCAGATGATTTTCATCCACTGCGGATAGGCGGTCTTGAGGTGTTCTTCGACGCTCTGGAAGAGGGCATAAATCATCGGGCCGCTTACTTTTTCTTCCGGGCAGAGGATGCTGAGATCGAGGACGAGGTTTCCTTCGTCGTCGAGGTAGTATTTGAATGCTTTATACTGTTTATTGAACTTGTTCATGAGCTCTTCGAGTGCTTTTTCGTTGTTCTTCTTCTTGGCGCTCTGAGCGACAAGGAGACGGACGATGCCGTAGATGCTCTTGTCAAGGATGACGATGATTGGCAGTCTTGCGTTTTCAAGCTGCATGTGCGAGCGGAATACGGCGGTTTCCAATGGATCTTTGGCAATTTCTTCGACGGCGAAGTCTTTAAGTTTTCTCTTATCCAAGTATTCCTAGAAGCTTTCTGCTTTTTTGTTCATTTCGATTCCCTCTTTCTAAATCAATAGAGCTTCCCCGGCGCCATTGCCAGGGCCAAAGCTTTTTCCCTGCATTTACTCTAACCTATCGCAAAATGGAATGAAACTATCCGAAAGTATACTTTTGAAAGGAAATGTGAGGGAAATTTCTAAAAGCAGCGGACTTTTTTGAAAGAACAGCAAGGAAGATACAAGGAAGGATAGCGATTATAAAAATAAAAGAGGATGGGGAGAGAGGAAAAAGACCGTGTAGGGAGAAAAGCTGGGAGGAAAACTGGGAAAGAAATGAAAAACCAGACAACCGCAGAGCGGGGAAAAGAAAGAACCGGACGACCAGCCTGGAGGTTGAGGGAAATCAACCCTAACCGCCACAAAAGGAATATGCTTTACTTATTAACTGCACCCCTTTCGGCCTGTACAGAACAATTGAGTCATTACCGATATTACAGAAGATTCAACTGGTATACAGTCCACTTCCCCCGAAGGTGGCAGCTTCACAAGGAATAAAGAAAGGATTTCCAATCTTATTTGTTTTGGACCTTTCGTACCCCTTCCCCTACCATACTCCCTTCCCCGTCTGGGAAGGTCAACACCACTTATTTGCTTCGCAAAGGGAAAAGAAAAACCAAACAACCTCACTCCGCTCGCAGAACCTTTTTAGATTTTAAAACTCAATGAATAATCAACCCTATCCGCCCGGCCTTTTTAGAAACTGCACATTTAAAAACCATACAACCGGCTTGCAGCCTAGGAAATGAACTTCATTCGTCGCCTTCAGCGACACCTTCCTCTACGAGGCAAGGTCAAACACCCTTAAACCTCGCGTTGCTCGTGGAAAACCTTACGACCTCGCTGCGCTCGTAGAAATAAAAATCCCCGCTCAGGACTGGCAAGCGAAGTGAGTTCCCATTTCTCCACGCAAAAAAAGCGCCCCCTTTCGGGAACGCTCTGATTTCCATTGGTGCGCTTGGGGGGATTTGAACCCCCGACACACGGTTTAGGAAACCGCTGCTCTATCCAGCTGAGCTACAAACGCATTAGTATTATTTTACAAAATGATGGTGTCTTTTTCAAGTACGACTAAAACAGATCTTTCAGCTTGGAGAAGATGCCCTTTTTCTTTTCGGGTTTTCTTCTTAAAACAGGCTCTTCTTTCTTCTCTGGCACGGGCTCGCGGCTTGGCGGCGGGGCGGACTGGCCCGGCTTGAAGGGCGGGGGCGCGGTGAAGGTGGGCATCCTTAAGACCGGCGGGGCCATGAAGTTTGGTTTCACGACGGGCGGGTGGTAGGATCTGGGCCTGGCTTCGCTTCTTCCGTACGGTACGTAGTGGTACGACTTGGCGGAGGGATCCGGGGTATTTCTCTGAACGATGTACCTGGCTCCATTGAAGTCGATGCCGCGGAGGCGTTCGAGGAGCATGGAGGCCATGACCTGCGGCGAGAAATACGAGAATGGCAGTCTCGGCGCCATGCGGGCGATGGAGGAAAGGAAGGATGTCTTCACTTCGTCCATGGAGTAGTGGAGATCTTTCCGGATTTCATCCATCAGGAGGATCATGCCCTTCTGCGTGGGGAAAAGGTTCTCGTACGGGACGAGGTTGTTTTTGTTTCCCATGCCGGACATGTCCATGAAGAAGACAAGATACAGGTACGGCAGGGCTTCTTCGTTGTCTTTGATACGCAGATAGAAATTCGCGACAGTGTAGTACATGTTGCGGAGCTTCGACCATTCGCCGGCCATGATGTAGAGGGAAATTTTCTGCTGGAAGGCGCGGTAAAGGATGTCCCGGGCGGTATATGGTTCACCGCGCTGGGCGAGGGTATTCTGCGATTCGCCGATTTCCCCTTCGGTCAGGCCGTAATTCTCACGGACGTTCAGGACGTAGGCCATGTGATGCCCGATTTCCGCCTTGCCTTCCTTGGTGAGGACGTAAATCTTCGGCACGCCGTGGGCATAGTCGGACTCGGGAATCTGGGAAATGACGCGCCCGGTGAGCTCGGCATGCGAGCCTTCGCCGGAGAGACCGTAACGCTTCAGGAAATCCGAGAGTGCTTTGTCCGGCAGCATGCTGACCGTCTCCTGCGGCCGGCTGTAGCGGATCCAGCCATTCTCATACAAAAGCCCGATCCGGTCATTGGCGTCCTGGCCGTAAATCTTCAGCTTGTACGGCGGTATCTTATGATGCACCGGCTTGCCGTCGAAGTAGTCGAGTATCAAAATGTCCCTGATCGATAAAGCCATCGCAGCGCCTCCTTTCCCATATATTCCGCCTTCCGCGGTCTTTCGTAAACTTTTCCATTCTTAAGTATAATACAGAAGTGATTTTTTGGGAATTGGGAGAAATATATTATTCTATATTATATTATTCTATATATATTTCTATTATATAAAGGAAATAGGGAATAAGAGAGGAAATCAGGACTCAGCACATCGCAGTAATGCAGCCGTTCTTGCCAATGCGGAACTCGCGATGCTCGTCATTCCTGAGTCCTGATTTTCCTTATATTTCCTTCTCCAGAAATTCCTGTGCTTCGGAGAGGTTCTTGAAAATCCCGTAGGCGATGGGGATGAGGTCATCAGTGACGGGCATGAGGTCAGGAACCATGATCGTTCTCATGCCCGCTTTGACGCCGGCGCGAACGCCATTGGGGCTGTCCTCGAAGACGTAGCAGTCTCTGGGATCGACACCAAGGCGGCTGGCCGCCAGAAGAAATACATCTGGCTCGGGCTTGCCATGCTCGACTTCATCGCCCCCTGCAATGGCATCGAAGGCATCACGAAGCCCCGTCTGGTGCAGATTTCCTTCGATCCTTGTAATGCGGCTGCTGCTTCCCATGGCAATTTTATACCCATGCTCGCGGAAGAAATGAAGGATTTCCCTGCAGCCCGGCTTCTCCGGCACATACCGGGCAAAAATCTTATCCACACGGCGGCGGCATTCGTTCTGGATCACTTGTCCGTCAGATACATGGTAGTACTTTTCAATGACGCCATTCATCACGGCACCATTCGTCCCGCAGATTTCATATTTGAAAGAATCCGGAAGCACCAAACCCATCTCGCCCGCGATCTCATTCCAGATCCTCTGGAAAATAAACTCCGTATCAAAAAGAGTCCCGTCCATATCAAAAATAACAGCTTTTATACTAACGCACCTCCTGCGCTCGATTTTTTAAAAAGACTTTGCTTAACATTCCTTAATTATATAGAAAATGGGGAAAGAATAGAAATAGAGGAATGAAATAATAAGGGAAATTTGATTACAAGTTCGCTTCGATTTGAAAAATCAACGCTCAGGAATGGCGAGCGGAGCGAGACTATAGCTGTCCCCGTCAGGGGAAAGTGGCGCGCATGCGCCGAAAGGGGCTGATTACCAACGGACGAAGTCCGGTTGTGAAGGTTTTGATTTTCCCACGCAAAAAAGCTCTCTTCATAGGGAGCTTTTTTGCGATTTTTATGTTTTTTTCCTTGCGTTCTGTTTTTTCTTGTTTTATGGTTTTATCTTTTTTCCCTTCACACTCTCGCCGCCATGTGGAAGACGGGGAGGATGACGGAGAATACGACGATGGCGGTCATGCCGCCTACTAATAGGAGCATGGCGGGTTCTAAGATGGCGCGGAAGCGGCTGGCTTTTCTTTCTGCCTCTCTTTCCATGAGGCCGGCGGCTTTCATGAGGAAGTCCGGGAGTTCGCCGCTTTCCATGCCGATCCTTGTAAGCTGGTAGAAGATGGGCAGGGAGAAGCCGCTTTTCTTGAGGCTTTCGGCGAAGTCGTTTCCTTTGGTGACTTCTTCCTTGACGGCTTCGAGGGCTCTTTCTGCTTCGCGGTTTCCTATGGTATCCTTGCAGTCTTCAAGGGCGTCGCCCAGGGTCCTTCCGCTTTCAAGGAAAGCAGAGAGTGTAGCTGCGAAGCGGATGAGGAGGAGGCGTTTGCAGAAGCGGGAGCGGTAGAGGATTTCGTCTATTTTCTCTCTTCCTTTTTCTGTCTTCAAGGAAATACCAAGACCGAGGGCCGAGAGAAGCGGCAGAAGGAAGAGGAAGCGTCCTGTTTCCTGAAGAAATTTCCCGGCGGCCAGAGCAATCCTCGCGCCGGCAGGAAGGGTGATCTGCAGGGAGGCGAAGAGTGTCTCGAAGGTGGGGAGGATGAATGTCAGGATGGTGAGAAGGACGGTCAGTGCGAAGAGGAGGACAAAGCAGGGATAGGCAAGGGCGCTTACCGCTTTTCTTTTGAATTCTGCTTTCTTCCGGTAGTGCTCGGCGATGCGGTCGAGTTCTTCGGGGAGCGTGCCTGTCATTTCTCCGACCTGAATCAAGGCGGTGAAGAAGCGGGGAAAGGCGCCTGATTCATCGAGCGTTTCCCAGAGGGTCCTTCCTTCCATGACAGTCTCGCGGGCGCGTGAGAGGATAGGTTTCTCGTGTTTTTTCGCCTGTTCTTCAAGGAGGGCCAGGGTAGCCGTGATGGTGAGGCCTGCTTTGAGGAGGGCGCTCCATTCGCTGGCAAGGACGGAGAGTGTCTCGTCTCCGGAGAATGGTTTCCTTTTCAGGAAGCTGCGTCTTTCTTTCTTTTCCGATGCCTCTTTTGTCAGGGAGATAATAGAAAAGCCGCGAAGGCGGAGTGCATTCGCGGCATCCCCGCCAGAGCTGGCACTGATGGTGCCTTCTTCCATAGCTCCTTCGGTATTGAAGACTTTGTAGAGGTATGTTTCCATATGTATCTTGTGTCGGCTTTACGCCGGGAATCATTCGAGGGTTTTCAGGAGTTTTTCTCTGTCTTTTTCGGAGATATTCTTCAGGCCGTACGCTGCCTGCTTCAGGGTGCGCATGTTCTGGAGGCCCATTTCCATGTACGACGGGATCTGCTCGTCCTTGCCTTCCCGGATGAGGTGGGAAACGGCGGGGACGTTCGTCAGGATTTCGCGCATGAGGAAGGTTTCCTTGCCCGGCCGGCAGAGGCGCTGCGTGAGGACGTGCTGCAGGCAGGAGGAAAGGATGCTCCGGATTTCGTTTTCCCTCGTGGAAGGAAATGCGTGGATGATGCGCGTGCATGCGTCTTTGGCACGTGTGGTGTGGAGGGTGGCAAAGACGAGGTGGCCTGTCTCGGCCGCGGTCAGGGCAGCTTCGATGGTGGCGGCGTCGCGCATTTCTCCCACAGCGATGATGTCGGGGTCCTCCCTTAGGGACTCGATGACGCCTTCGGCAAAGCTCGGCGTGTCTTCTCCGATTTCCCTCTGGTGGACGAGGGCTTTGTCAGAGGAAATGACGTATTCGACGGGGTCTTCGAGGGTGACGATATGGCAGGGGCGCTTGGCCACGGCTGTCAGGAGAATGTGCGCGAGCGTCGTGCTCTTGCCGCTTCCCGAGGGGCCTGTGATGAGGACAAGGCCGTGCTCAAGGGCAGAGAGTTTGTCCAAGAAAGCCTTGTCGGGGTCGGCAGGGAGTGCGGAGAGCTCGGGCAGGACGCGGATCGCGGCGGCCGGTTTCCCTCCGCTCTTGTAAATATGGAGGCGGAAGCGGGTATTTCCCAGGGAAAAGGCAGTATCGAGCGCGCCTTCTTTTTTGTATGCAGTCATTCTGTCTTCATTGACGTAGGACGTGAAAAGCGCCGTGAAGAAATCTTCTCCAGCCGTCTCGCGAAGCTTTTTCAGCGCGCCGCCTGCGCGGATCATCAGCGGTTCATCCTGCGTGGCGTGCACATCCGTCAGATTCGGATACGTCTGCATGAGTTTTTCTATATCCAATTTGCTCAGTCCTCTCCCGCGATGACCTGGGAGGCTGATCTTGCTGAAATCCAGCCTTTCCGGAGCTCGCGAAGCGCCGCCGCGCCCATATCGGGCTGGCCCTGCGCTCTCATTCTTTCCTGCAGTTTGTCGGCCGAGAAGCCCCCGCGGATGATCTGCCGCTCTTCCCGTCCGATTTCAATCATTTCAAAGGCGCCGATTCGCCCTGCGATGCCGCTCCCATGGCATTCCTCGCAGCCTTCTGCATCCATGACCGTCTCTCCCAGAAATTCCTGCGGGAGGGAAAGGTCGGCGAATTTTTCCTCCGTCAGCGTGACTTTCCTTTTGCAATGCGGGCAGAGGCGCCCGGGGATGCGCTGGGAAATAATCAGGGAGAGCGAATCCGCCAGAAGGTAGGGAGCGATACCCATGTCCATCAAACGGAGCGGCGCGGACGCTGCATTCACCGTGTGAAGCGTCGACAGGACGAGGTGTCCCGTCAGCGCGGCATGTACGGCGATTTCCGCCGTCTCCCTGTCGCGGATTTCCCCGACCATCAGAATATCCGGATCCTGGCGGACGATCGAGCGGAGGCCTTTTTCGAAGGTGAGCCCTGCTTTTTCATTCACCTGCATCTGCGTCACGCCCTCGATCCGGTACTCCACGGGATCCTCGATCGAGATGATATTCACCGAAGGGTCATTCAGGAGCCGGAGCGCCGCATAGAGCGTCGACGTCTTTCCCGAACCGGTCGGCCCGGTCGTGAGAATCATCCCTGATTTCCTTCTAAGGCACTTCATGAAAAGCTTTTCCTGGACATCCATCATCCCGAGATGGTTGTTCTCTATGAAATCTACCTTCCCGGAGAGAATGCGGATGACGATCGTCTCGCCGTAGAGGGAGGGCAGCGTGGAAATGCGGAAATCATAGGAAACGCCGTCCACGGTTTCCGAATACGACCCGTCCTGCGGCAGCCGGCTCTCGGCGATGTCCATGCTCCCGACGACCTTGGCGCGCACGGATATCGGCTTCTTCATCGCAAGCATCATCGTGAAGCGGTCGTACAGAATCCCATCCCGCCTGAAACGCACGCGGATGAAAGACTCCTGCGGCTCGATATGCACATCACTTACGCGCTCGCGGACCGCCGTGGTAAGGATCCGCCGCAGAGCCGCCTCCGCCGTCGGCGCACGCACTTCTTCCATAAGAACCTCCGAATAAGAATTACCAGAAAACCGAAAGGAAGGAAAATATATAACCAAGGCACAGCTCTGGGAAATCAAGCCTATTCTTAGAAACTGCACCTTTTGAAAACCATACAACCAGGGCACAGCCTTGGAGAAATCAACCCTATCCGCCCCTTTTTAGAAACTGCACCCCTTTCGCCCTTCGGGCACTTCCCTCCGTTGGGGGCAGCTTGCGATGAGGAATGAAAAATCAATGGTTTTGTTTTGAACTTATATAGGCACCTTCCCCGTCTGGGAAGGCGAGTCAAAGAAATTTCCTATATTATAACAAATATTAAGGAAAAAATCGCCGAGGGGCGGTCATGTGCGGATTTCCTCCCTTCTCCTGCGCCTTGGAGCAATTTTGTAAAAATAATTTTACACCCCCTTGCATTTTTGCTTTCCGTTTGTTATTATATTTAAGTCATATGGTTGAGAAAATCTGAGACACAGGGGCATAGCGCAATTGATAGAGCAACGGTCTCCAAAACCGTAGGTTGGGGGTTTGAGTCCCTCTGCCCCTGCCAATTTGGCCCAATAGCTCAGCTGGATAGAGCACTTGACTACGAATCAAGGTGTCGGGAGTTCGAATCTCTCTTGGGTCACCATACCATTCAAATTCGAACTCTTTACTCTTACAGGATTCTGCATGAGTGGGAGTTCGTTTTTGTAATTATACTGAATTTCAATGTAGTCATCATAGACTATCACGCAGCGGACGAGCAATGAGAGCAGGATGCTCTTGTACTTGTCCGCTGTTTTTATTTTCTGGGCGATTGAGTAAAAGAAAAATTCAATATGCTTTTCCGTCAGCTTTGACTTACCGGATAATAATTCTTCGCGAGAAATGGCCTCATTTAGCTCTGTGAGGCGTTTCTCATACTCTTTAATATGATTTGTTATGGTGACGGAGATAAGGCCGCTCTCGACCGCCTGCACGCAATTTTTAAGCTTTTTATTTATCTCTGCCGCCTGATTCTTCAGAGATTGAACGGTCAGAGATTCTTTTTGCTTCTTCTGCGCTTCGACTGCCTGCCGGGCGATTGCACGCACAGCTTCCTTACTGGACAAGATTCTGGTGGTAACAGAGCAAACAAGCTCTTCCAGTTTATCGGCTCTGATGTTCCTGGCTGTGCATCCGTCTTTCTTCAGGTGCTTCGTGCAGGCATAGTAGTAATAGGTATTTTTGTACTTCGACGTGCCGGATGTGCCGACCATGTTAGAACCACACTGGCCGCAGAAAAGTTTTCCGGTTAGAAGGAAATTTTCACTGCATACTTTCACATGATTATTCTTCCTGTACTGCAAGGTCTTCTGTACGGCTTCGAAGGTCTTTCTGTCAATGATTGCAGGAATAGCGTTCTCTTTCCGGATGTGGTTCCAGGTATAAGTGCCAATATACTTTTCATTCCGAAGAATGGTAGTTAGACTGCTTTTTCCAAAGGGGCGGCCGGTTGATGTGCGGCAGTTGGCGGCATTCAGCTCATTGATGATTCCGGTAGGCGTGCGGCCATCCAGCACCATCTGATAAATCCGCCTGACTATCTGCGCTCCGGCTTCATCAATGACCAGGTGATGATCTGCATCCAGCTTATAGCCTAACGGAACAAGGCCGCCTGACCACTTGCATTCCAGAGCATTTTCCGTCATCCCTCTCATTACATTTTCGGCCAGCTCAGCGCTGTAGTATTCAGCCATTCCTTCTATGACAGATTCAAGCAGAATGCCGGATGGATCGTCAGCAATATTTTCCATGGCACTGACAACATGCACACCATATTTTTTCAATTTATGCTTGTATTTGGCCGAATCGTATCTATTCCTGGCAAAGCGGTTCAGCTTGTATACCAGCACCACATCAAAGGCTTGTGTAGCTGCAGCCTGGATCATCATCTGGAACTCTGGCCGCTGGTCTGACCTTCCTGTCATTGCACGGTCTGCATAGGTATGAACAATTACCATATTGTTTTTCTTTGCGTAGTCCTCGCAGACACGAATCTGCCCTTCAATTGATTCCTCACGCTGGCGATCCGAAGAATAACGTGCATATAACACAGCTTTAATTGGTTGATTTGCTTCTTTTTTAGGCATAGTAAAAGGCTCCTTTTAATAGACAAAGGAGGCCGAAATGATATAATTAAATATATATAATCGACCTCCGAGCTGGTGGATTATATTATGCAGTAAGGTACTGGTAATGCCTGGCTGCACTCCCCTATCGTATCTCCAATGCGGTAGGGGATTTTTATTTAGTTTTCTTTGACTTTATAACGATGAATATAATTTTCAGGTAATACCGGAGCAATCCCTTTTTCTATGATGGTGGCAATCAGATCCTTCTTCAATCCTTTAGTGGGCAGACCGGCATCAGCAAGGATTTTCTGCAATTCCGGTTTATGCAGTTTTTTCAGCTCAGTTTCATTGGAAGCGTCAACAAGGTGGGCATAATTTCCCGGATCCACGAAATCCCTTATAAAATCCTCTTTGGTATAGCTATCCGGCTTTTCGTCATACAAGTATTCATATGAAATGCCGCCTGCATAGACCTCTGCTTCATAAAGGACCGTTTTCACAAACAGGTCTTTTGATGGTCCAAATAAGGACTTCACAATAGGAATGGTTTTTCGCTTCATGGTATCCAGCATGATCAGCGCACAGGCCCTGGCATCAGATAATGAATCATGATGGTCAAGGCTTATGTTGAGATGTTTACATATGGTATCAAGCTTATGATTTGGCAAACCCCTATAGGTATATCTGGCACTTTGCAGGGTATCAGCAAAAAGCAGGGGATTATCCAGAGCAATGCCTTCCGTTTTCGCAGTATGCAGCAGGCAGCCCATATCAAATTGGGCATTATGCGCCACCAAAACATATCCTTTGATGAAATCATGAAAAGCAGATTCATAGAACTCTTTGAACGTCGGAGCGGTGCGGACCATTTCCCAGGTGATTCCATGGATCCGTGTGTTCGTGAATTTTATCTCAGGCGGTTTAATCAGGGAAGTGATGCTGTCTACAATCTTGCCATTCTCAACCTTGACCGCAGAAATACTGCAGATTGAATAAGGCTGTGCATTGGCTGTTTCCACATCGAACGCCACGAAGCCGTCAATCAGAACTTTGTATTTATTGGACACAGGAAGGCTTACCCTGGCAAAACCATTGGATTCAGGAAGCCGGAACGGAGCCAGTTCTAATGACGTCATAGGAGCTTCTGCCTCAAGCTGCGCTCTCCGCTTCTCCTTTCTCTTATGAATGTAACGCCATACAACATAGATGATGATAATTAAAATCAAGCCACCCATAATTCCACCTTAATCCCCTTTCTTCAGCTGGATAAACTGCTTTGGAACTCCACGGCATCTTGCCAAATCATATAGAGAGCAGTCTTCATGATCTGCAAGGTATTCATCATTCAGAAGCAATTCCACAGCAAATTGATTGGCCACATGCTCTACCCTGCTGGCGTTAATGCTCATTGTGTATGTTTTCAGCCATTGCGTATTATCATCCGGAGTGCAAAGCGCATGCCCTAATTCATGTGCACAGACGAAGTTCAGTAAGTCAGAAGGCGTGCGCTTGTCATCAATAATAATAAATTTTGACCTTTTGTATTTTAAGTAGTTCCCTAGTTTTCCGCCTAAATCTCCATATATGATATGGATGTTTCTAGCCTCCGCCAGTGCAAACGGATCATCAGTTTTATATCGGCGGATCAGCTGGCGAACCTTCCGCTGTATTTCCATACTATTCAATCCTTCCGGTACTTTTTAGGCGTATATTTCTTCTTGGCTATCTTCTTTGCCTGGATCATGGCGGCCTTGATGGTTGCTTTGAAGGCTTCAATGTCTTCTATGTCGTCCTCCCCTTCAAAGGCGGCAGAAGATACGGAGTTCATCATATCTTCAAGATCGGATTCAATTTCACGTTCATCGCGCTGGTTCAGGTTCGGCTCTTCGTCAAATCCCATAAGCCAGGCAGGGCTGACATGCAAGGCTTTAGCGATTAGAGCAATCTTATCTTGCTTTGGCTCATACTTCCCATTTAGATATTCCGAAAGGGAAGAGTTGCTGATGCCAGTCAGCCTAGATAAATCAGCCTTGCTCATATTTTGTTCTGTGAGGATCTTCTTTATCCTATTGATTAAAATATTGTTCATAATGTCTCCCTCTATCCTAGTGAAGCATTCAAATCGTCATCACTATAATATACGATTTCTCGAATAAAATCAATAAATTTTCATCGTTCTTTTCGGAAAATCGTTGACACATAAAAAACCATGTGTTATGATTCAGTTAAGAAATTTCGACAAGTCGAAAGCGCCGAAAGGGGGTGAAGGCAATGAGAGGGAAAGAAAAGCCAAAATTTAAGTACGCTTATCTCAGGGGATTTATCCGTGAAAACTTCAAGACGCTTGCAAATTATGCCAGCTTTTTAGGGATATCCCCGTCTACATTGAATGACCGTCTTAATGGCAATACCAGCTTTACTCAGGACGATATTTATAAGACCGCCAACTTTGCCCTTGACAGGAAATTGACGGCAGCTGAAGTAGATCTTCTTTTTTTTAGCTTTTAATTTCGGAAACTCGAAAAATAGAGGAGACAGGTGATATGGATGCTCTTATCCAATACATCATGGATTACATCCGGAGCCATCCGGATGAATACCAGGAATGGTTAAAGAAGAAAGGGGAAGCGAAACATGAATGAAATCCTAAATATCAACAATGTCCATGGATATCTGGACAAGAAAGATGGAACGGCATATCTGAATGCCGGAGATGTAGCGCGAGGGTTTGGGTTTACGAAAACTGAAACAAAAAACGGAGTCAAATACGAATCCGTTAGATGGGCAAGAGTGAATGAATATCTCAGCTCTTTCGGCTTTCGCCCAAATGTGGGCGAAGATGATTATCTCCCTGAAAACATGGTGTACCGGCTGGGCTTTAAAGCCAGCAATGAAGCGGCACAGAAGTTCCAGGCTGTGCTGGCAGATGAAGTACTTCCTATTATCCGGCGGCACGGTGCGTACATGACAGATCAGGCGCTGGAACGAGCTATTACCGAGCCTGACTTCCTGATTCGTTTGGCCACGCAGCTTAAAGAAGAACAGACAAAGCGTAAACGGGCAGAGCTGATGTTGGAAGAGCAAAAGCCGGCTGTTATCTTTGCTGGGTCAGTTAGTGCTAGCAAGACATCCATTCTCATTGGTGAGCTTGCCAAGATACTTAGAGGAAATGACATCCAGATTGGCCAGAAAAGGCTATTCCAGTGGATGCGCGAAAATGGGTATCTGATTAAGCGCCAGGGGACAGACTACAATATGCCAACGCAACGCTCTATGGAAATGGGGCTCTTTGAAATCAAAGAAGGCTCGTATACAAATGGTAATGGGGTGAACATCATTACAAAGACACCCAAAGTGACCGGAAAGGGACAGCAGTACTTTATAAACATCTTTTTGAAGAGGTGATTTCTATGGATAGCCTGCTTGATTACATCGCAAGATACGTCAATGAGCATGAGGCTGAATACCAGGAATGGATTAAAGAGCAAAGGAGTGAGCAGGATGACAAGAGAAGAACTTTGGCAGCTACAGAGCATTCAACATAAATTGGAAAGGCTCCGCCAGAGGGAACTTGCCGATTCCGGTGATACTTTCAAATCCGACATCTGGCGGAGCCAGTCCCACGGCGAAGTCGTTGCTTATGATAATGCGCTGGTACTCATTAACGGATTTCTGAAAGGAAATGCGAAATGCGAAATCATGAAAACAAATGAAGTAAAAAAAGAACCCAATACAAGGGCTCTGTCAAGAAGAAAATTCAGTCAGGAGAGGCTGAGCAAGCTCCTGCAGCTTTCTGGAGAATTAGCAGATACAGCCAAAACAGCGGAAGGAAGTCTTCTAGGAGAATACTTGAAGGTATCAGAAGAAGTGGACCGACTGATCGTCGCAGAAGCTAAATACCAAGAGCAGACAATGCCAAAGGAGTGAGAACCATGAGACCTTTAATCAAAAGGATACGCTGGGTGCGGATTGGATGTTTACTTTGCGGGATCATGGCTGCCGGCGCCGTAGGCTTCGGCTACTACCGTGACACTACCACAGCCCAGTTGGTTGAGTACCGGAAAACAGTGGAGGCCGGTGACACTCTCTGGGGTATTGTCGGACAGGTAGCCACCAACAGAGAAGACATGAGCCGCCTCACCTGGCAGGTGGCCCAGGATAACAAGATAGCAGACCCCGGCAATCTCCAGCCCGGTACAGAGCTGGTGATTAGGGTTAAGAAGGCCAGGGAATTATGAAGCAGGGCAAGAGAGAGCTGACCGCTGACAGCTATTACATCATCCGTCAAGACATGGACGCCATTATCGACACCATTCTCTATGCCGCAAAGCAAAAATATGGCGAACGGTCCATGCGTCGTGTCAGTACAAAAGCAGGACTGTCAATCGATGCCCTGTCTCACGCCAATACATGCCGACGGATTCCCCTCGAGCATCTGATTTTATTCTGCCACGCTCTGGGGCTGGAAATTGTTCTGCAGGAACGAGAAGAGAGGTGAAGAAAATGGAAACCAAGACTGACTGCACGCACTGCCCATTCGGGGAAATCTGCCCCATGGCAGAAAGGCAGCAACGCCTTCCCAGGGATGAGGGAGGCAGGGGCCTCTGTCCGAAGCTCCCGGAAATGAATCTTCTCCGGTGCCGGAATTGCCTGTTTTGCCACAAATCCAAAAGCATTGGAGGTTCCGGCGAATATGCCATGGAAAACGGGCATCCCATTTACACCTGCGCGGCGATGCATTACGGCCGCATGAGACCGGACGGGAAAATCCCGGCGACCACGCCCAGAGACTGCCCCATAAAAGAAGCAAAAAGAAAAGGCCTCTGACGTCTAGCACACGTCAAAGGCCAAAGGGGTGGATATGTTCATTCATTTTATCATCATCCACCATCATTGTATCACAGAAACAGGAGGAAAAGTAAATGTTAGAAATTAACGAAGAATTGTTCAAAGCAAAAAATGGCGGGGAGTATAACCGCAATGATATCAGCAATGATTTTGCTATCCCCGGCGAAATCACAGTAACTATCACCCTCAATGAGTACAGAGCCTTGGTTTCGGCAAACGCCATTTCTGAAAAAAGAATCTCTGACTTGAAGTCAGAGCGCTACGATGCGCAGGCTGAAGTCAACACCCTGAAGCAGGAGAGGGAAAAGCTCATTAAGGAAATCGCAGAGCTGAAAGTCAAGATTTCCGACCTGCTCATGGAAAAGAACACGCTTCCCCAGGATGATAAGGGCGAAGAAGAAGAAGAGGAGGAGAAAGATTAAATGGTCAAACGTATTAGGGAAGACATAAATTTTGACGCATACGATTTAATGGACATCTGGCGGCTGGCATACCGCATTGGCTATATTGCAGGCTATGACGACTGCGAAGACGAAGCGGAGTGCAACCCCCGTAATGATTCAATTCCTGAATTCATTAGCAAGCTTTTGGAAGATGAGGGTAAAGACTAATGGCATATCGCGGCTGTGACCTTATCCTTTCCTGCCATGAGGCAGAGACGGACCACGCAAAGTGGCTCGAAACCCGCAACGCGGGCATCGGTGGCAGTGATGCGGCTGTCATCATGGGGCTGAATTCGTATAAGTCCCCCTATCAGCTGTGGATGGAAAAAACCGGGCAGGCAGAAGCGCCTGACCTTTCCGGGAATCAGCGCATCTATTGGGGCGTCAAAAACGAACCCAACGTTGCTGACTGGTTCATGGAAGACACTGGCAAGAAAGTAAAGCGCCTGGGGACACTCCAGAGCAGGGAATACCCGTTCATGCTTGCCAACGTTGACCGTACTGTTATCGGAGAAAATGCAGGACTTGAAATCAAGACCGCCGGCGTCAGCCAGGCGAGGAAGTGGAAAGGGGACGAAATCCCGGACGCCTACTATTGCCAGTGCCTGCACTATTTAGCAGTCACCGGCGCCGACCGGTGGTACATCGCCGTATTAATTGGCGGCAATGAAGCCATCAGGAAGACGGTGGAGAGGAGCGAAGAGGACATTAAGGCATTGATTGAAGCGGAGAAGGACTTCTGGGACCACGTGGTCACCAGGACACCGCCGCCGGTGGACGGCTCCGCCAGCTGCGCGGCGGCTCTTTCGGAAAGGTTCAAGGGCGGCGGTTCGTCCATCCTCCTTTCATCCAAGACCGACGCCATGATTGAATCCCTGCAGAGTGACAGGACTATCATGGACGCTCTGAAGAAGCAGATCACTCAGAAGGAAAACTCCATCAAGGAGCTTCTGGGTGATGCGGAGGAAGGAACCACAGAACACTACAGGGTTCTCTGGAAGACCCAGGCGGGCCGTGAATCGGTGACCCTTTCCAAAATCAAAAAGTCAGCGCCGGACATCTACCGGCTCCTGCAGGATAAGGGATTCGTCAGCGTAGGGAAGCCCACCCGGCGCTTCTCCATCAAAGAAAATGACGGCTGAAGAGTTCAGCCGCCTGCAGATAGGCGACCCGGTCCATTGGGACGACCGGAAACTGAACGGCAGGGCGGCTGACATATTAAACGGTTATTTTGATAAAGCGGTTTTGATTCAGTCCGGGGACGTCTTAATCTGGGTGTCCTACCGGGCCATTTCCAAAGGAGGAAAAGAATATGAACGCAAAGACAGGCGGCCTCGTTGAAAAACGGGCACAGATGCAGGCAGTGGAAAAGAAGGACAACAGCATGGTGGGGCTCATCCGCCAGATGGAGCCGCAGATCAGGAAGGCCCTCCCTTCCGTTATCACTCCGGAGCGTTTTACCAGGATGGTGCTGACGGCGCTTTCTTCCACCCCAAAGCTGCAGACCTGCACGCCCCAGAGTTTCCTGGGCGCCATGATGCAGGCAGCGCAGCTGGGGGTGGAGCCGAACACTCCCCTGGGCCAAGCGTATTTAATCCCATATGGCAGCGTCTGCCAGTTCCAGCTTGGGTATAAGGGATTGATTGACCTGGCTTATAGAAGCGGCGAAGTTTCCAGCATCCAGGCCCATGAGGTCCACGAAAACGATACATTCGAGTATGAGTACGGACTGGAACCGAAGCTCCGCCACGTTCCCGCCAGGACGGACAGGGGCCCGGTTACCTACTATTATGCCGTATTGAAGCTCAAGAACGGCGGCGTTGGGTTTGAAGTCATGAGCCGTGAAGACGTGGAGACCTTCGCCCGCAAGAAGTCCAAAGCCTTTAACAATGGACCGTGGAAAACGGACTTCGACGAAATGGCTAAAAAGACCGTTTTGAAGAAAGTCCTGAAGTACGCGCCGCTGAAAACGGAGTTCGCCCGCGCCGTGGCCTCCGACGAATCGGTGAAGACCATGAAGATGGATGAACCGGCGGACATGCTGGACGCACCTAATGAGATTTACACCATCGACAACGAACCGGACAAGCCCGAAGATGCTCCCCAGGGCGTGGATCCCGAAACCGGGGAGGTGAAGGAATGAGGAAGGAAGGGCCGGACTATACCACCGACATGATGCTCCAGCGCATCGCGAACCGTCTGCCGGTGGTGGCCTACATGGCCCACCCCTACGGCGGGAAGGCGGAAAACATAGAGAAGGCCTGCGACATGGCGGAAAGGCTCGCCGACCTTCACCCTTATATGGCCATCATCAACCCGCTGGACAATTTCCGGTATTTGGCATATTTCGGGGAAAGGGACATCCTGGAGCGGGAAAAGCAGGTTCTGGAAAGGTGCGACGTCTTGATTATGACCGGCAATTGGAAGGCAAGCCCCGGATGCATGGGAGAGGCCTCCTTTGCCTATAACCACGATATCCCCATCATCGAGCCGGACGAAGAGAACGCCATGTTCTTCCATCCGGCGGTTATTTTGGATTAGTACGGAGGGATTCCATCTCAGCCCTATAAGAAAGGAGGGGATACCGTGGCGGATAAAAGAATGATGAGCAAGTCGGTCATTGATACGGACATGTTCATTGATATGCCTGCTAGTACGCAGTGCCTGTATTTTCACATGCTGCTGAGGGCGGACGATGACGGCTTTTTGAAGAATGCCAAGACCATCATGCGAACGGTTGGCGCATCACCGGATGACGTGAAGCTGCTTATTGCAAAGCAGTATTTAATTCCATTCGATACTGGCATCATGGCCATCAAGCACTGGCGGATCCACAACTACATCAAGAAGGACCGCTATAAGCCAACAGATTGTGAGGAAATCAAGCTGCTGGAAGTGAACGAAAAAGGCGAATACGTCTTAGCTGAACCAGTTCGGAACCAAGTCGGCTCCAATATGGAACCACCCTGTATCCAGTCTGGAACCACGTTGGAACCAGTTCGGAACCAAGTCGGCTCCAATATGGAACCTCAGGATAGAGATAGGTTAGAGATAGAGATAGGTAAGGATAGAGATAGTAGAGAGAGTAGTAGGAAGAGAAGCTCTTCCAACAACTCAACAACTGCTGCTCATAAATTCGTAAAGCCTACTCTGGAGGAACTCAAGGCCTACATTGCTGAGAACGGATACACATTCTCAGCAGAGGCCTTTATGGATTACTACGAAAGTAACGGCTGGAAGGTGGGACGGAATCCTATGAAGTCATGGCAGGCTACCTGCCGGACATGGCAGCGGCATGGACTGCCACGAAAAGAGCAGGACAACCAAGGGCCCGTATCATCGGAGATTGACAACATTCCTTTTTGATGGAGGTGAGCTGTATGGATTCAATGAAAGGCTCAGTCATGGACATGATTAATGACCTGGCTGCACAAATGAAACAGAACGGCAAGGTGGTGACTCCGGAACCGGCGAAAACGGCAAAAGACGGCATCGACTGCCAGCGTTGCGGGAATACCGGCTGGGTGGCAATTACAAGAGATGATGGCACAGTAGCTATGGCTCATTGCCCAGACTGTTTTGAACGTCGGCAGGTAGCACATCGGCTCAGAACCTCCGGGATTTCTCCGAAGGATTATGAACGGTATACGCTGGTCAGCTTTGATGAAAGGCGGAGTGAAACGGCCAAGAGAATGAAGGACATGGCAGAAGCCTGGCTAAAAGGGCACACTTCCGGCGGGACCGGCTTTGGACTCTTTGGCCGCTCTGGAATGGGAAAGACTCACATCTGCATTGCTGTCTGCCAGGAGCTGACGCGGCGATTCGGAGAACCGCACTTCTATTTTTCCTACCGGGCAGAAATCCCCAACTTGGTCAAAGCGTCTCGGAGTTACAGAGCGGATTATGACGTGGCAATGAAGAAGTGGAAGACGTGCCAGAACCTTTACATTGATGATCTGTTCAAGTTCTCCGGCCGCGTAGAAAACGGAAAGCTCGTGGACATCGACCGGGATGAACTGAAAGTGGTCTTTGATCTGATTAATGCAAGATACTTGAACCATCTGACGACGATTTTCAGCAGCGAGTATAGCGTGGGTAACCTTGCCAGGATTGATGAAGCGCTTGGCAGCCGAATCTATGAAATGGTAAATCCGTACGCGCTGCGAGTAGACGGGCAGAATCAGAGACTTGCGGGGTTGGGCTGATGATTAAAAACGAAGAAGGTTACGCTGATCCAACGTATGGCGGCGCCTATAAAACCATCCGCCAGGAAGAAAAACGGAAGCAGGATGAGGCGGATGCCGCCAGGATGGATAAAGCCATCCACAAGGCCAGGGAAATCTTCAAGGCTTATGGATTTGAAGTCGTCGAACGAATCATATTGAAAAACATCAGGACAGGCAAGATTTACCGATAAGGAGGAATTGATTATGACGAACTATGAAGCGATAAAAGCGATGGATAAAGATGAGCTGGCAGAATTTTTGGCAAGTATTATGGACGGCCAAAAGTGCCCCGCATCAAAAAAATTTTGCGACGGCCAGCGTTGTTGTGTTGATGCCATTCTGAACTGGCTGAATGCCGACTTGGACGACGAGCCGGGTGAAACATCTGACATGATTCATCATCCGGATCACTACACTTGGAAGGGCACAGAGTGTAAAAAAGTAATTGAACTTATGACCCGTGGTCTATCTGGAGCGGAAGCCTACTACATGGGGAACATTATCAAGTACCTGTACCGCTATCCTAAGAAGGGCACGTTGATCAGCGACCTATCAAAGGCGGTAGAATACACGGAGTTCTTACGGGAATTGTTTGTGAAAGGGGGAGGGAAAGCATGAAACCAAACGCAGGAGCGAGAATCCTGAACGCTGACAGCTTTAAAAGTACTTGCACGAGTAATTTATCATGAACGAAAAGGAAACAGCTAAAAACGGCATTTAAAACGATTTTAGAAAAAACGGAGGAAAACGATATGAACACATCTATCATTCTTGGGCGTCTGACCAAGAACCCGGACATCAAAGTATCACAGAGTGGGATGACCATGGCCCGCTTTACATTGGCTGTCAATCGTGGGTATAAGAAAGACAAAAAGCAGGAAGCAGACTTTATCAACTGCGTAGCATTTGGCAAAACGGCAGAAGCCATTGGTAACTATGTCTATAAAGGGCAGCGGCTTCTCGTGGAGGGCCGGATACAGACGGGGCACTATACCGAAAAAAACGGCGAGACGAAGTACACAACAGAAGTCGCCGTGAACCATGCTGAGTTCGTCGAGAAACGTTCTGAAAGCTCAACACAAGGAATTTATCACGGAGACAATCAAAACGCACCTACGGGCGGATTTGAGCAAATGGGAACCGTAGTAGAAGACCCGCAGTGGATGAAACAGACGTAAATACCCTTTTAAGGAGGCATGAAAGATGAACGAAGCGATTATATTCTTCCTGGGAGCGATGGTCGGCGGAATGGTGGTTTCCGCGTTCTTTTGCCTGTTCCTGGTCAACAGGGAAAGGTAGCCGTAGAGCGGCGATGCGCAGAGCACCGCCGGAAAACATGTGAATAATCCTATAGAAAGGCGATGAGGCAGTTTGGAATTTATCGTAGAGGGAGATCCGCAGGGGAAAGCAAGGCCCAGATTCAGCCAGAAAAGCGGAACCGTTTATACGCCAGCGAAAACGGTCAGGTACGAAAGGCTGATTCGTAAAGCGTTCCTGGACGCCGGAGGGAACGCTATCCCATCTGATTGCTACGTAGGGATTACGGTTGATGCCTACTTCCAGATTCCCAAATCATATACGAAGGGTAAGCGGCTGGCGTGTCAGCACAATATTAATCGGCCGGCAAAGAAACCGGACATTGATAATGTATTGAAAGCTGTCATGGATGCCTTGAATGGCGCCGCTTATGTGGACGATAAGCAGGTGGTTTCAGTGACGTGCCGTAAATACTATGCAGCTGATGGAGAAGGCTACATCAAGGTCAATGTCCGTAAAGATAAAGTTTAGTAAGCATGGCAGTGCTTTATGCATTGCCATGTCTTATGTGTAAGGGAGGATGGTTAAATGTATCATAATGATTACATCAATGCGGTGCGTGAGTATATGTATCGCTATCATGAATTCATCCAGTACATAGCGAATGTAAAGGCAGATATGGAAGAGTGCAGGGTGATGCTGGAACAGGAAGCCGCACCCACCACTCCTTCCCTATCTCCTACCGGCGGCTGTGGAGGCGGCGAGAAAATGAGCCAGCAGGAACGCGACTATATCAAGCGGGAAGAGCTGCAGGAAAAGCTAAAGGAATATGCGGCTGAAATCCAAAGACTGGCACCTATCATGTCACGCCTTGACAGGTCACTGGAAGCCATGGGCAGAGTATCGGAGATGGACAGAGACATATTGATTGACAGGTACATTGATAAGATTTCATGGGAGAGCACAGCCAGACATGTCAATGCAAGTGTAGGGTACTGCCGTAAGCGTGCCGGCATTGCTCTTGTGAATCTGACTGTCATGATGTTCGGAAAGGAAGCCATTCCGGAGCAGGCGAACGTGGTGTTTTTCAAGGAGCCGTAGCAGTTTTGAGCAGAATCGTGTACAAAAAAAGCAGATTCATGTACGTTTTGTGCAGATTTGTGTACGATTTGTGCAGATTCATGTACGAAAAAAGCAGATTTGTGTACGATTTGTGTACGAAAAAAGCAGGAAATTCATGGTATACTATTATCGTCGAAAGCTGAAGACAAACGGGCCGTGCCATTAGGCATGGCTTTTCTGTTATATGGGCGCTTCGTACAGAGGTAAGTACACCGGTCTCCAAAACCGGAAATGTGGGCTCAAGACCTGCAGCGCATGCCATTCATTCTATTACCCCATAGGAAGTGAAAACCCCCATGCTTTTTTCATGCCCCTACTGTGGCCGGATGCACCCGGCTGGGTACGTTTGCCCAAAGAAGCCGAAGCACAAGTGGTATCGCAAAGTAAGAGGACAGAACGAAAGATTCAGAAGTTCAGCAGCATGGCAGAAGAAAAGGATTGAGGTCCTTGAACGTGATCACTATTTTTGCCGCATCTGCTTTGAGGATGACCATGTTATCAACAATGCAGGGCTTCAGATTCATCACATCACATCCCTTGATAGAGACTTTGAGCAGAGACTTGATACAAATAATTTAATTACATTGTGTCCAAAACATCATGAAGAAGCAGAACACGGCATCATTCCTGCCGACCGGCTCCGCGAGCTAGCGAAAATGTCCCCCCGGCTTCCGAAATTTGAGAGTTGACAATGGCCCTAGACCATACTGCCCTACCTCAATTCACACAAACTTTGATTTCTCAGGCATTTTTTGGAAGGATTTATAATGCCAAACTATAAAATCACTCAGACAAAACTAAATAGAATGGCGAAAGAGATGCTTGAAACGGCCGATGCCTATGGGCTGACTGATGACTACCTCTTCATGACAACCTTCCGGAGATATACAACGCAGGTTGCGCTTGCGGAAGAGCTGCAGAAGAGCCTGGAAAAGGACGGCGTCCTTGTTACCAAGGAATATGTCAAAGGCCGGGCCAATATTTACACCCATCCCGGTATCAATTCCTATAACAGAGTGACCGACAGTGCAAACAAGACAGCACAGGCATTAAGTAAGATGCTGGAAGATGCCAGGAATAAAAAAGAAGAGGATCCTAAGAACAAGGCCATGCAGGATCCTTTACTGAAGGCTTTAAAGGGCTGACGTGGCATGCCCAGTGAGTACATTAAGAACCATCCTGCCTATCGCTATGCCAAAGCTATTGTTTCCGGAGATTTCACCAGCATGGCCATCATTCCGGAAATAAAGGATATATATAAGCCTCCCACCTACGTCATCAAGCAATGCCGTGACTTCCTACAGGTTGCAGACGGGGAAAATCCTGATTTCTGCATCAATGAGCACAAATGCCGGCAGATTGACGGGCTTCTGAAGCTCTTAATCATGCCGCGCGGTCTGCAATTCGGTAAACCACTCTATGAATGCACGGTCAGCTATCAATGGCTGTTCTATGTAGCCGTTCTGGCTGAAGTGTATCGCTCTGATCCGGAAAAACGGCGCTATGAACGTGCGGTCCTTGAAATCTGCAGAAAGAATTTCAAGACCTACACGGTAGCGACCATTTTTATCATCCTTTTTCTTACGGAACCTCCATTTTCACAGTTTTTCAGTGTGGCACCGGACCGGGCACTGTCAAAAGAGGTCAAGGAAGCCATACAGAATACGCTGTCGGTTTCCCCTCTTGTCTACTATGACATGCATGGATTGAAGCGGTTCAAGCTGCTTCGTGACTGCATCAAGTGCACACTGACACAGACCACCTACACGCCTCTGGCTTATGCCGCAAACAGGTTTGATGGCCGTCTGCCGAACGTCTTCCTAGCCGATGAAGTTGGCGCTCTTCCAAATAACAGCGCAATTGAGGCCATGGCATCCGGACAGCTGAACATCAAAAACAAGCTGGGCTGCATCATTTCTACCAAATATTCCAAAGTAAATAACCCATTTGAATCAGAAGTCGCTTATTCGAAGCGTGTCCTTGACGGACAGGTGGAGGATCAGGCGATTTTTTCGTTGCTGTATGAACCGGATCCGGAAATTGCCAAGGAATGGATTACTAATCCATTGGCAATGGCCCAGGGGAATCCTGCAGGCATCGAGATTCAGGAAATTTGGGATGATTTGAAGAAAAAGCATGCCAGGGCGCTGAACATTGAAGCCACAAAGACGAATTTCCTCACGAAGCACTGCAACATTATGGCATCCGGCACATATGACGGAGAATCCTACATTTCATTGGAGGATTTGCGTCGCGGAAAGGTTAAAGGCATCGACCTGCATGGCCGTGACGTCTATGTAGGCGTTGACCTTTCCATGACAAACGATAATACGGCGGTCAGTGTGATTTCCTACGATGCCAAAGCCGATGTAGTTGACTGCATCCCCATGGTTTTCATTCCGGCGGACAGGATTGAGGAAAAGACCAGGGCAGAAAGGATACCTTATGCCGAATACATTTTAGATGGTTACGTTGTGCCGTGCGGCGATAGGACCATTGATTACAAAGTGGTTGAAGATTATGTGTTCAGCCTGGAAGAAAGATATGGCTGCAAGGTCAAGGCTCTGGGATTTGACCGGTACAACTGTCTAAGTTCAGCCCAGAAATGGGAAGAAGGCGGCATTGATACTGTGGAAGTAAAACAGCATTCCAGTGTGCTCCACTCCCCTACTAAATGGCTGGCAGAGCTTATTGCAGACGGTAAATTTCACTATGAATCAGGGAACAAGATGGTTGAAATCAACTTTGAAAATGCCAAATGCGTTTATGACACCAACATGAACCGATATGTAAATAAGAAGAAGTCTAACGGGAAAATAGATATTGTGGCAGCCACCATCAACGCCATGTATCTATTGGAGCAGGATGTTAAACTCAATACTCCAATAACGTGGGGCGCACAATTTTAAGGAGGTGAAACAATGAGCTTACTAAGTTTTCTGGGATTTAAAAAAGAAGATGAAGAAAAGCGGTCTCTTGAAAATCCGGCTGAGACGCCTGCAGGATTGGCTGACCTTATCCAGGCAGATATCGACATGCGTGCCACCAGGGAAGAAGCTTTAACCCTTCCGGCTGTGGCATCCTGCCTGCAGTTTATTGCCGGTGCCGTTTCCGGAATGCCGGTAAGGCTGTATAGGAAGATGGAAGACGGCGGGAAAGAAGAGATTGATGACTACCGCACTCAGCTGCTGAACCGGGAAACCGGTGATACTTTGGACGCAGTGCAGTTTAAGCGGGCAATGGTAATAGATTACCTGTTAAACGGTGCCGGTTATGCTTTCGTGAACTGGAAGAGTAATAAAGTTCAGTCTATTAACTATGTTGCCTATGAAAATGTTTCCCCTGTAACCAATTCGGATCCTGTTTTCAAGGCGGTTAATTACTGGATTAACGGGCATCGCTATTATGATTACCAGATTTTACGCATTCTCAGGAACAGTGATGATGGAATGGAAGGCCACGGCATCCTGAAAGAGAACCAGGCACTTTTCTCCACCATGTTCAAGGCACTGAGATATGAGCACAGCACCATCGGATCAGGCGCTAAAAGAGGATTTTTAAAGTCCAGCAGGCATTTGGACAAAGATATTCTTAAAGCTCTCCGTCTGGCGTGGGCAAAACTGTTTTCCGGGGATAACAGCGTGGTAGTGCTGAATGATGGCCTTGATTTTCAGGAAATTGGCACAACAGCAACGGAAAACCAGCTGGTTGACAACAAAACCATCAATAATAACTCTGTTTATGCCATTTTCGGTATTCCCACAGGGCTTTTCAGTGATAATCCATCATCTGAAACCTATCTGCAGGCCATCCGGACAGCAGTTCTTCCGGTTGCCAGGGCGCTTGAAAATGCTTTGAACAAGTTTATGCTTTTGGAATCGGAAAAAGACAAGCTGTTTTTCACCCTGGACAGCAGCGCAATCACAGAAGCCGACACCATGACGCGGTATCAGTGCTATGAAATCGGCCTTAAAAATTCCTGGCTCACTGTGGATGATATCCGTAAACGTGAAAATATGCTGCCTGTTGGCATGGACTTTATCAAGCTGGGCCTTGATGCAGTGCTTTATAAGCCACAGACAGGCGAAATCTATACTCCGAACACCGGCGTGAAAGCCAACATCAACGATGCGGCCGCGCCTCCTAAAGACAGCACTAATTTGAAAGGAGGTGGTAACGATGAAAGTAGAAATTCGCAGTGATAACACTGCAATTATCGAAGGGTATGTGAACGCTGTAGAAAGAATGTCCAGAACTCTGCATGATTATGACGGCAAAAACTTCCGGGAAGTGGTAAAAGCAGGCACCTTTGCCAAAGCGATTGCCACAAACCCGCATGTGAAGCTGTACTTCAATCATGAAAGAGCTATAGGCGGCATGGATGACGGCACCCTGGAGCTGAAAGAGGATAATATTGGTCTCTATGCAAGGGCGATTGTCAATGATCCGGACATTGTGCGGGAAGGCCGTGCAGGAAACCTATCCGGCTGGTCTTTTGGCTTCTGGATTAACCCCAACGGGGAAACATGGCGTGATGATGACCAGAACGGGCGCATCCGTGAGCTGACTGGCATCAGCCTGGATGAAGTATCTATTCTGGACGTCACTCCGGCATACTATGCAACTTCCATCAACATCCGTGATGAAAAGGCGGCACTGAGAGAAATTCGTGTAGTAGATGACAAGACGGATAGCGTTAATGACATCTACGGAGCTTTGGAGCGGAAAAAGAGACAGATTGAAATTTTAAAGATGGGTATTAAATAGGGAGGATAATCATGAATCTGAAAAAACTCATTGAAAAACGTAATGCTTTGGTAGATAAGCTGAATGAAATCGTTAAAAAGGCCGAAGATGAAACCCGCGCCATGAACGATGATGAAAATAAAGAATTTGACCAGGTTACTGCAGAAATCCGTGCACTGGATGCAACCATTGAAAAAATCAGGGCTGCAATGTCCGTCAATAAATCTCAGGAACCGGAAGAACCGGCTGTAAAAAAGGCTGAAAAGAACAAAGAACGTGCTTTTGCCGCCTACATCCGTGGCAACCTGGAAGAATGCCGCGCTGCCGGTGACATGACCAAAACCGATAACGGTGCAGTCATTCCTAAGACCATTGCAAAAAAGATCATTGAACTGGTAAAAGATATCTGCCCAATCTACGCACTGGCTACCAAGTTCAACATAAAAGGAGATCTTGTATTCCCCAAATTTGATGATTCCAATGGCCCCACTGCTTCCTATGCAGAAGAATTCACTGCACTGACTTCTAAGAGCGGCACTTTCAGCGGTATCACTCTGAAAGGCTACCTTGTTGGCGCACTCACCAAGGTTTCTGTTTCCCTGATTAACAACACTGAATTCGACCTGACTGCTTATGTAGTCAATAAGATTGCTGAAGCTGTAGCAGAATTTCTTGAAAAACAGCTGCTTGTTGGCACTGATGGCAAGATGACCGGTCTGGCATCCTGCACCCAGAGCGTTACTTCCGCTGCTGCAACTGCCATCACTGCTGATGAACTGATTGACCTTCAGATGAGCGTTAAACAGAGATTCCAGAGCAATTGCGCATGGATCATGAACACCAACACCTTCAAGGCTATTCGCAAGCTGAAAAACTCTGAAGGTGATTACCTGATGAATCGTGACCTCACCAATGAATTCTCCTGGGACCTTCTGGGCAGACCTGTATACATCTCTGACGCTATGCCGGATATTGCAGCCAGCGCTATTCCTGTATTCTACGGTGATTACTCCGGCCTCTATGTAAAACTGGCTGAAGACATCAATGTTCAGGTGCTGAAGGAACGCTATGCAGAAGAACACGTTGTTGGTGTCATTGCATGGACTGAAATCGACAGCAAGATTGTGGAAGAACAGAAGATTGCTAAACTTACCATGAAATCCGCTTGATTTGAGGTGACCTGTCATGAAAATCAAGGCATTGCTTAGCTTCACCGGGGCTGTCACCATGCATCCCGGTGAAGAACGAACAGTAAGTGATAAGACCGGCAAGGACCTTGTCCAGGCCGGTCTTGCTATCAAGCTGGATGAGCCAGAGGAACCCAAGACAGAGGAAACCAAAGCAGTGAAAAATCCTCTAAAGGAGAAAGCTGCAAAGGAGGCGTGACGTATGAAAGTATCGGAACTGACCGTTGATTTCCTGCAGGAATACGTTCGTGCGGATGGCAGCGCCGCCACGATGCTTGAACCGATGCTTGCCGCTGCCATTCATTACGTCATGACTTACACCGGACTGACGAAAGCACAGCTGGATGATTATGAAGACATTACCCTGGCGGTGATGGCTCTTGTGGCCGACATGTTCGACGTGCGCCAGTACACTGTGACTAACGCAGAGGTGAATCCTACGGTGAAATCCATCCTTGACCAGCATAGTTATACAGGGCTGGAAGGAGGCATTGACTATGTATCGGAAAGCAGCACCTAACCTGTCATCCATTCTGAACCGGAAGATAGAAATCTATCAGCCTGTACAGGGGGATGAGAACGAGCTGGGCCAGCGTGATATCGCTGAAAAGCTTATTGATACTGTCTATGCCGCCATTGTTCCGCAAACCGGCACCATGCTCCACGGCCGTGCGGCCGATACGGTTCTTACCCGCGTCACGCATAAATTCATTATTCGTTATCGTTCTGACCTCACGACTGATATGTATATCAGATACGGAGGCCAGCGGTACGACATCATTTATCTTTTGGATCCATACGCCAATCATGAGCGTTTGGAGATTTTCACGGAGGGGATTATTCAATGATTGAGATGCATTTTGACTTGCATGAACTCACGAAGTTGAGTGATGACTTCCTGGAAGCGGCAAAAGAGAAATTCCCACGGAAGACAAAGAACTTCATGGGCAGGGCAGGAAACCGGATGAGAACAAGAGCAAGAGCCGCCTACAAATCGGATATTAAACATTCCAAAACAGGGAATCTGGTGCGTGGCCTTTCCCGTGGGCGGCCTTACATCTATGGAAAAGATGAATTTTCCGTACGTGTCATAAACAAAGCTCCTCATGCCCACTTGTTTGAGCATGGGCATGTGCTTTGGGCGCATCCGCCAGGTGCTAAACATGCAATCAAGACGAATAGGATGGTTGAAGGACGGCACACTATGGCCCACACAGAAAAAGCTTTCCGGGAAGAATATGAAGGGATGGTTGACGAATATGTTGACCAGCTGCTGCAGGAAGGTGAAATCTTATGAGCTTAGTTACTCCGGCGGAGGTCATCGCCAGATTCACCAAGATATTGCAGGGCGCTTTCCCTGATGTTCCGGTACAGAATACCGACATCACTGAAGGATTCAAAAGACCCTGCTTTTTCCTTGACCTGGAAGGCGTCGATACAGGCCGTGTAGGCACCTATTATGAAGATGGGCTGTCATTCCGGCTTTATTACTTTGCGGCCGATACCTATAAAGGATTCATTGACCTATTGAAGAAACGGGATGCCATCATACAGCTGCTGCAGGACACTACACGGCTGGATCCAGATGAAAATTCCGAAAAATATGGTTTCGTAATTCAAGCTGATGATACGATCCGGAGCGACATCAATCAGGCTGACAAGGTTTTACAGATTGCTTTTACTGTAGACCTTGTACAGGATGATAACAGACAGCCGGATGCGGACCTTATCGAAGACCTGGAATTCAAACCATCTGTTGTGCCATCTACAGATACGGGCCGTTCTTCTACTGAAGATTCTTCTGAATCTGATGAGGAAGAAGATAAAACCTATAAAGTAGATGAATTGTGAAAGGAGTAAATTAGATGGGACTGCCAACAATTGAAGTTGTGTTCAAGCAGCTGGCCGTTTCTGCAATTAAGCGTTCTGAGCGCGGTATTGCGGCTATCATCATCAAAGATGATACGCTGAGTAAAACGGACATCACGAAAAAAACCTACAGATCCAGTATGGATCTTGATTCTAAGAGCTATACCGAAGCCAACCTGAAAATCCTTGAACGGTGCTTCCTGGTTGCGGTGAATAAGGTTGTAGTCATTTCTCTTCCTACTGAAGGGGATTTCAAGGATGCACTGAAGGTCCTTGATAAAATCAAATACAACTACGTCTGCACCACTGATGCCACAAACCAGCAGGCTCTTGCAAGCTACGTTGTAGACTACAATGCCACCACCAAAGGCATGATGAAGCATACAGTTTGCATTGTCTACAATGCGACTACTGCTGATTCCAAGTATGTAATCAACGTAAAAAATGCTACGGTTACTGAAATTCAGACTGCCAGCGATGGCACCAAGAGCAATGTGTCCGTGGCCATGAATGAATATCTGCCGCGTCTGTGTGCTATTCTGGCTAATCTGCCAATGAATCGGTCCTGTACTTCCTACGTGCTGGAAGATCTGGCCGATTGCGCGGATGTGGCCACAGATGATACAGACCTTGACGGCTGGATTGATAAAGGTTACTTCTGTCTGTATGTGGATGACGATGAAGTCAAGATTGCAAGAGGCGTCAACAGCCTTACCACCTTCACTTCCACTGATACGGAAGACATGAGCCACATCATCATTGTGGAATCCATGAACCTGATCATTGAAGATATCGCTACCACCTTCAAGCAGAAATACCAGGGCAAATACAAGAATTATCTGTCTAACCAGAAGCTCTTCATTGACGCGGTTGATGCTTATTTCAAGGAACTGGAAAAGGAAGAAATTCTGGATCCGGATTATACCGGCAACGATGATGCAGATACCACAGGCAATGAAGCCTACATTGATGTAGAAGCCCAGAGGAATGCCTGGCTGGCTGTTGGTAAGACTGCTGCAACTGACTGGACTAACGATAAAGTAAGAAGCATGGCATTCAAGACCACAGTCTTCCTGGCTGCCACGGTCAAGATTCTGGATGCTATCGAAGATCTGAAATTCGTCATTACTATGGAATAAGGAGGTGGCATAAATGGATAAAGGTGTAACAAATAAAATCATCCGCGGCACTAATGGCCGACTTTGGATGAATGACAAGCTTCTGGCCAATGTCAAAAGCTTTGAATGCAAGCTGAAACTGAATTATGAAGACATCGATGAGAACGGGAACCCCATCCAGCAGCGCCGCTATACAGGTGCCTCTATCGAAGGTACTATGGTACTGCATAAGGTTGATTCCTATGTGCTGAAGCTGATGAAAGATGCAGTTCTGTCCATGGACATGCCTGACATCAATATGGTGGCTAAGGTTTCTGATTCATCCGTAACCGGCATGGAACGTGTGAAGCTGTCCAACGTCACTTTTGATGAAGTAGGCATGGCAAGCTTCGAAAACGCAAAAGTCGGTGAAGAATCTATTCCTTTCCGCGCTGGCGGCTATGTACCGACTGATACCATCGATGACTTTAATTAACAACAAGGCGGGCTAAACCCCGCCTTGCACTAATTTTTGGAGGATTAGCCAGATATGGAATTTAAAAAAGCAACTCTTGAAGAGCTTCTGAAACGGAAAATGCAGAGTGAGAACGATAGGAATGCCTTCTTCCCCATTGAAAGCAAAATCGGTCTGACTTTCATGGTGCAGAAACTCCCAATTGATAAAGTCATTGACATGTTTGATGACCTCAATGTCATCAATGGCAAGACATCTACAAGGGAAAGTTTTGAAGGGGCCGTCAAGATTATCTACGAATCCGTCCCAATGCTGCATGATGAAAAACTTAGAAACGGGCTGGCTGAACCATATGATGTGGTTCCCGCGGTTTTTGGGGATAACATTGAAGCCATTGTAGACTTTGCTCAGGCAATCATTGAAAAGTTCTATGTTGGAGCAGAAAGTGCGGTTCAAGAAATAAAAAACTGATGAAGCGTGACCACGAGTTACTTGTAATTCGTTACTACATAGAACGTGGTCACAGCATTCATGAACTTGAATCTCTCACTCCCATGGAATGGCTTTTCTACCAGCTCCATGTGGACTTGATGGCTGAAGATCAAGAGAGAATAACTAACGGGAAAGGAGGGTAAGGCATGGCAAGAGGCATCAACGTTCTTCTGACACTGGTAGATAAGTTTTCACAGCCGCTTAAAAAGGTGGCCGGTGAAACTAAACAGGCTACCAGGCAGATTAAAAATGCCCAGAATATGGTCAATAAATTTGCCGGTGGTGCGAACGAAAAGTTCCTGTCACTTGCCGGATCCGTGGCTAAAATCGGTATGGGTATTGCGGCCATTGGCACTGGACTTGCCATAGCGGGCGCCAAAAACTTTGCTGATGAAGCCATAGAGAAGGCAAATGCTCAGGTGGCCGCTGAGACCAAACTGGTAACGATTCTGGGAGATGTCAGAGCTATTCAGGAGCAAGGTGCCGGAGCGGCTGAACGGGCGGCTAAGTCTCTGGGAGAATATGCATCCCAATTGCAGACTGTCGGCGTTGTTGGCGATGAAGTTACCCTTGCCGGCATGGCACAGCTGGGAACTTTCCAGATGACGGAAGACCAGATAAAGACCGTTTCTGACGGTATGCTTGACCTGCTGGTTAATCAGAAAGGCCTCAACGCCACGCAGGAAGATGTGGTGAACGTGGCCAACATGATTGGTAAAGTCATGATGGGCAATGTTGGCGCACTTCAGCGTGTAGGTATCTCCCTGGATGATTACCAGAAGGGCATCATTAAGACCGGCACGGCCGATGAACGCGCCGCCATGATTGCAGAAGTCCTTGCCCAGAACGTCGGCGGCGTCAATGAGGCCATGAGAAAGACAGATGCAGGCAAAGCCGCGGCCATCATGAATGACTACGGCGACATGCAGGAAGAAGTCGGTAAACGGCTGAACAAGGTTCGTACAGGCATCATGACTGCCTTTGCAGGAATGATTACACCATTAGGAAATGCCCTGGCTCCGATCATGGACCAGCTTGTAGTAAAGGTGGATGAAGCACTGCCGGCTATTCAGGAATTCGCTAATAACCTTGCGGCGGCGCTGCCAGGAATCATTGAAAGTGTTGGTAATGGAATCAGCTTTCTTGTTCAGCACATTCAGGATTTCATTGGCATCGCCAAAACTGTTGCTCCGGTCATTGCCGGCATAGCAACAGGATTTGCGGCGTTCAATGTGATTAGCGGCGTCATCAGTAAAATTCAGATGCTGAGGACACTTCTCAACGGCATCCAGCTTGCCGGCGGCGTTGTCCAATTCGCCACACTCTTGAATCCGATAGGATTAGTTGCGGCCGCTATCGGCGTGTTGGCTGTAGCATTCTACACACTTTATACACAGTCTGAGCCTTTTAGGAATGCAGTGAATGATCTGGCATCTCAGCTACTGGCCTTGGGAGAGCTTGTTGCCGGTTTCCTGGCACCTGTTTTTGAAGTCCAGTTTGCAATTATTTCTTCTGTAGTAGAAACGGCTGTGGATGTAATAGGCGGAGTACTGACAAATGTAGTCAATGTGCTGTCTAATCTCATCGGTTTCATTGTGAATGTGTTTACCGGAAACTGGCAGGGAGCATGGCAGAATGTGGTGAACATCTTCCAGGGAATCTTTGACACACTGGCAAGTATTGCGGCCGCTCCACTTAATTTCATCATCGGCTTGGTGGATAAAATCGCCAGCAAGGTAAGCTCTATACACCTTCCTTCCTTTGGTGGTGGCGGGGACACTGGCGGCGGTGAAAGTGAAGACAATAATGCCTTGGGCACCACTTACTTCCGTGGCGGTCCTACCATGGTTAATGAAAATGGCGGCGAGCTGATTACACTTCCATCCGGAAGCCAGATCATGCCGCACCGGGAACTGCTGCAGCTAATCAACAATGGTGGAAGTGGTGGCGGCGTAACAGTAAATCTATCTGTCCAGGGCAATGTGATTGGAAACCAGGACTACATGAGACAGACCGGTGAATATATCGCGGCCAAAGTCCGTGACGCATTGAGGAACAGCTAGGAGGTGGGAAAATGAGCTTACTGACTGATATACTGCTTCAGTATACGGGCTCTTCATACAGTGATTTGACCTCCGCGCTGAAATCCCGCATCAATATTGTGCTGAAGGTGGATAACACCACAGACAGCATTGTCTTCCCTGTTGTTCCAGGCGATTTTCCGGATATGAACAGCCCACAGGATAATGACACCTTTGAAGCCGTGACCGGTGACATTAATGTCATTGGTGCTCCTAAGCTTCGATCATTATCATTCTCCAGCATCTTCCCTGTTAATAAGAACTATCCATTCATCCGTGCACAGGCCAGTTACAAAAATGGGTGGGAGTATGTGAACTGGATTGAGAAATATCGCCGCTATGGCGTGGTGTTCCGCTTGATGTTCGTTGAAACATTCGGAGCGGTAAAGCTGGATATGCTCTGCACTATCGACAATTTCGTATACCATCAGGAAAAGAACAACGATATCAAATTCCAGATTGATTTCCGTGAGTACAAGAAGCCGCCGGTAAATATTGCAGCCAGCCAGGCATCTGAAGGAGTGATTGAATGAATAACTTCAAACTGACCTACTCCTACAATGGCACAACGAAAGATATTACCGGCATAACAAGCAACTATACCCGTGGAGACCAGATTGACCAGTTAGGTGAAGAATTCGATTTCGACCTGATTGATAATCCGCTTGACGTCAATTACCAGGGGAACCGGTTGGAGTTCGGCGGGAAAATCTGCTTCGAAAACAACGGTAAGGCAGTCTATACCGGAATCATTGAAGAAGAATCAAGGGAAGGGCTGTCAAAGTACAAATACAAAGCATATGATTACGCATGGTTTCTGAATAAAGACCAGGTATTTGTGCAGCTGGTGGACTGTACTGCATCTGATGCTATTCGAAGGATCTGTGACCAGAAGGGCATTGAAATCGGAGAAATAGCAGAAATGAATACGGTCATCAACAAGGTCTATAACGGAGATGAAGTTTCCAAAGCGCTGAAGGATATCATTGCTCAGGAAACAGATGCCACCGGCATTGAATACCGGATGGAAGTCCGGATAGATAAGCTATATATCACAAAGCGGGATGACCTGAAGATTACTGCTACCTATCAGCTGGCTCCGAATGAACAGCCTTTTGATATTACTGGCGTTATTGGAGACTACCAGGCAGACAGTAGCGTGAAGGATATCGTCACGAAGGTTGTTGTCACATCTGGGAAGGAAAAGGATGTGGCCGTTGTAGCCACTGCTGAGAATGAGGATGCTGCCCAAGTCTATGGTGAAATTGTCCATTATGAAAAGGTTACGGACAAAGAAAAAGACGATGCCCAGAAGATTGCAGACAAGAAGTTGAAAGAGCTCTGCAGGAAAAAAATCAGCAAGCGTCTGAAGCTTTTCGGATCCGATGAAGTCAGATCCGGCAGAGTTCTCACGTTCAACAGTGAAGAGCTGGGCCTTATTGGTGACTTCCTGGTAATTTCTGCCAGTCATACCTATGACAACATCAATCATTTTATGACGTTAGAAATCCAGTCAACGAAGGACAATGAGGAAGGAGCGGTGTAAATGGCTGACACATGGGCACAGGAAATGGCCAATCAGTTTAAAAAGAGAGACAATCCAAGACCTATCAGCAACTGCATCGGCCTGATTCTTCAGACCGGTGATGACTGGAAGGTTTCCATACAGAATGGTGCCTACATCATCGACAAGAAAAATGGCTACATCTGCCGGCACATCCTGCAGAGAGCCAGTGATTTCACGATTGATTCTGAAAGCCAGAGCGGCAGTCTGACAACCGGCAGCTGCACCGGCGGCTATAAGCACAGTGGAAGCAGCTATTCCACATCTAACACGGCCACAGGCCATGTCACACTGCATCCGATTGATGACTGGAAGCCTGGAAATAAAGTGATGGTAGCTCCAACAGCGGACAACCAGCGCTTCTTTATTGTGGATATCATCGTGTAGGAGGTGTGATTTATGTTTCCCTCCGATATTGATCTGAACGATTTGACCGCCGCTGTTTCTACAACCGATGCAAACAGCAGCACATCCGCGGCGACAACAGGGGTAACGACTTTAGGCCGGAGCCCATATTTTGATTATAAGAAAAAAGAATTCGTGATTAACTCCGGATTTAACCGTGAATGCACGCTGACAGAAAGCATCGAGCAGCATATCCGGCTGTTCATCAACACTATCAAAAACAAGTATGCCATTTATGATAAATATTTTGGAGTTGATACTGATGGTCTTGTAGGCTATCGGCTGCCCAGATCCGTAGCCATTGCTACGATTAAGCAGCAGATTTCTGATGATTTACTGAAAACCTGTCCGGTAATCAAAGAAACAAAGGACTGGACGTTCTCAGGTGAATCCGGTGTATTTAGCTTCACAGCAGTCATGAATGATGGTGTAGAGGTGGTGATTTCAGAAAATGTATACGATTAACCAGATTCACAATACAATTCTCCAGGGAGTTCCGGATGACTACCAAAAAGCGGAAGGTTTCCCCACTTATGACATTACCCGTGGTGTTTCCTTTGGGCAGTTTCAGTTGTGGAAGAAAGCCTTCCTGGTGGAAGAAAAGCAAAATGTAGATAATCTGGAAGGTACTGAGCTGGATTCATGGTGTGCACAGCGTGTCGGCCTAACCAGAAACAGTGCTGTAAAAGCAAAAGCAGTCATTCAGATTGTTTCCGGCGGCGGGCGAATCGTTGCCGGTGACTTGTTTGAAACGGTTGACGGCATCCAGTTCGAATCTACAGAAACCAAAACAGTCGCACAGGGAGATACCTTCAATGTGCAGGCTGTAGTTTCCGGCACAAGTGGAAATGTGGCCGCTAATACCATCACTCAGATTCCCGTCACTATCAATGGTATCGGCTCTGTTACTAATCCGGATCCGGCAGAAGGCGGCTATTCAGAAGAGACGGATGATGAATTCCGTACACGCTATTATGAAAAGCTACAGATTCCTGCTACATGCGGGAACAAATATCATTACCTGGCATGGGCAAAAGCTGTTGATGGCGTGGGCAATGCGCGTGTGTTTCCCTGCTGGAATGGCCGTAACACTGTGAAAGTGGTCATCATAGGAAATGATAATAAACCGGCATCTGACAGTCTGGTGCAGGCCGTCCAGGAATATATCGATCCAGGCAAAACCGGATACGGGGAAGGCCAGGCTCCTGTAGGTGCGGTATGCACAGTGAAATCGGCTGTCACGGTATCGGTCACGGTATCGGTCACGGTATCGGTTTCTACATCTGAAGATCTTGCAACTATCAAAGAAAATGTGACCAAAGCGATTGAATCCTACATCAGCTCCCGGGCATTCGCCGCCGGTGACAGTGAAACGGACTATATCAGCTATGCACGAATCGGTGCGGCCATCATCGGAACTACCGGTGTACTTGACTATTCGGATTTGAAAGTGAACGGCGGTACATCAAATATCGTCATTCCAAAGGAATCCGTGGCCGTGTTAGGTGGTGTAACCTATGCTGACTAAAACCATGCTGAAGGCACTGCATGCCTGGTATAGAGAAGATGGATGGGTAAAAGCTCTGTATGATGCCATCGACGCAGACATGACTGGTGTTGATGGCAAGCTGATGCAGGACTACTACAACCTCTTCTTCGACAAGCTGGATGAAGATGGCTGCAATGTGCTGGAAAAAGATCTGGGACTGCATCCGGCCAAAGATGCCACGCTGGACATGCGACGGAGTGATATTCAAATAAACTGGCTGGCAAAGCAGTTTGCATCCATGCCGGCTATCCAGCAGATTTGTGATGGAATCTACAATGAAGACTGCACAGCTGAGTATGACGGTGACGCTACAATCACGTATGCTTTCCGTCATTACATGGAACCGGCTCCTTATACGGATGCCCTAGTAGCTTCTGTAGACCGCATCAAACCAGCACACATTGATTACAAGTTCCGCTATGACTATAACGTCTGGCGGGACTATTACTATCCGCTGTTCTGGTCCAATGTAAAAGAAAAGACGTGGACAACAGAAGCAGGAATGATATGGTCTGATAACTATGCACTCCGGCATAACTGGTCATACATGAAGACCAGGACGTGGAAAGAAACCTTGATTAAAGATGTTGACTAATAGGAGGAACAGAAATGGCAACAAGAACAAGTTACCTCAACTTGATTAAACCTGACTACACTGATGCTGCAGATATTGCAGATATCAATGCCAATATGGATACACTTGATACTACTATTCAAGGTCTCGATGAAACCGGCTCCAAATCTTTGACAGCACACAATAATGCAACAGATGCACACCGTGCGATGCAGGCAACTGTAGATGATACACTGGTGCCAACCGCAGACTTGAATACCATCCGTAATTTGCTCAGCAACCTGGGTAACAGAATCAAAGCGGCCACAGGTGCGAGCGGATGGAAAGGGAATCCGGCAACTACGCTGGCTGCTATGGCAACATTGGCTTCTAATCTTTCTAGCGGATCAGATGTCACTTGGTCTGGCACGAAATTCACAAACACTAAATTGGGCATTTCCGGCGTCATTGACACAAATGGCTATGTTTCTTTCGGTCCAAACTTCGGAGGGCTAATTATACAGTGGGTAAAAGCGACTACAGATGAGGTAATCACACTACCCATCGCTTTCAGTAAAATTAAATTTGTAGTTTTGGGCACCTGCGCTACTAGTGAATGGGTTTATGAAAATGTGTCCGTATTAAATGATAGTAACCTAAGCACTGTAACAGCGTGGAGCGCATCTGAAAGTCAAGCTGGCAAAATAGCAAAGCCGAAGAACATAATAGCAATGGGAATTTGATACAGTGGGGAGCTAACATCCATGGATGGGTGGCTTTTCCGGTGGCTTTCACGC
>ERZ791865.422-NODE-422-length-63276-cov-5.685168_pt1 | contig 63276 bp, 63 predicted proteins | sample MGYA00509942_ERZ791865 | MGnify/ENA primary metagenome ERZ791865 (study PRJEB30046, sample SAMN00792098) | human gut metagenome | study: EMG produced TPA metagenomics assembly of the A metagenome-wide association study of gut microbiota in type 2...
TCCGGCTCTTGACTTGGAGAAAACGGCGTTTTTGACGATAAAAACCGCCCGGACGTGGAATGTATCGTCGGGGCGGCTGTTATCGCAAGATTTCCGATTTTTCCGGCTCTTGACCGTCAGACGCAGATAAACACGAACTGTCGGCAAGTATCGTCTTGAGCAGCTTGTCGCGGAATGTTTCTGTGCTGCTGTGATTGAAAAATAACTCCGCAACAATAGTCTGCCCGTTTCTCTGCGTCGTGATGATACTGTCGGGGGTCTGTTCTGCCATAGGGTATCGTGTATCCAGTATAGAATGGTTCCATCCAGGCTCATGCTGCTGCCACACCCCTCTCCATGCGCTGCCGCAGCAGCTCCAGGCCCACCAGCAGTGCTGCACCCAGCAGGAAAGCCAGGGGGCGGAAGGAGGCCGCGCTCAGGGGCGGCTGGGGCATTTGCAGACTGGCCGGGCCCATGCAGATGGCGTACAGCGACCCCAGCATCAGTCCCAGGATCAGCCAGATCATGGCCGGGCGATATTTTTGCAGGGCGGTGCGGATGGCGTGGATGGACAGCGCCACCCCGGCGATGACGCCCAGGCCCAGGGACAGCAGCCCCGGCACCACCCGCAGGTCAAGGTGCAGAAATTGCCGGATGGCCTGGATCACCGGCAGATACACCCCGGCTATGAGCAGGACGGAGGAACCGGAGATCCCCGGCAGCACCATGGCGGTGATGGCCACCGCCCCGGCCAAAAACAGATACGCCGCGCCCACCAGGCCGGGCTGCGTCATGTCCACCGTCAGCAGGCCGGAGCCGCTGCGCAGCATGGTCAGGCCCGCCACCAGTGCCGCGCCTACCAGGGCAAAGGGGAAAAATTGCCAGCGCCGCAGAGCGTTTTTCTCCGCCAGGGCCACAAAGGGAATTGACGCCACGGTCAGGCCCAAAAACAGACTGCTCATAAAGTAGATATGCACGGAGAACAGACTTGCCAGCAGCGACACGCACAGCCCCATGCCGACTGCCCAGCCAATGCCCAGCCGCAAAAGATAGCCCAGGGCCCTCCTGCGGGCGGCCCTGTCCCGGCTGAACAGGTCATGGAGGGCGCCGATGAATTTGTCGTAAAAACCCAGGATAAAGGCCACCGTGCCGCCGGATACGCCGGGCACGCTGTCCGCCAGGGCCATGGAAAAGCCGTGAAGGGGTGTTATCATTCCCATGGTCACGCCGCCTTCTTTGCGCGCTGGGGCGCATCCCGCACAATGAGGAAGGCCGCCACGGCCAGCAGATTGCCCGCAAGTCCCAGGATCATCCATAGGGACTTGTTCATCCCCTCATTCACTGCGCTGCGGTAGAGCCACGCCGCCGTAAGCAGCCAGTAATAGGCCAGCAGCGCCAGCCACAGCACTCCCACCACGCCGAAAACGGCAAAATGCATGCCCGTCAGGGGCGTAATTTGGTTCTTCCATGCCTCCTCACCGTCGTGGCTGTCCCGCTGGGCGGCCGAGTGATTTTCATGGTAGGTCTGCTCCAGGGCGGCCACATCCCGGATCTGCTGCGACAGGCTCAGGGGAATGACCACGGCGCTGACCACCGCCAGCACCAGGGCCAGGAGCACCACCCATTTATACGCCTTTTTGTAGTTCAGCTGCATCACTTTTTCGTGCATACGAATACCTCCTAAATAACGAAACGGTTCTTTCTGCCTTGGATGATTCCATGATAGAAAGAACCGTTTAACATCGTATAAAAGAAGGTTTAACAGAAATTAAACTGCCAGCCGGTAGCCCACGCCCCACACCGTTTGCAGGAGCTTTGGATGGGCGGGGTCGTCCTCCAGCTTCTCCCGCAGGCGGTTCATGTGTACCGCCACGGTGATGTTGTCGCCCAGGGACTCCAGGCCCCAGATCATCTCGTATAAGTCCTCCCGGCTGAACACCTGGCCCGGGTGGCGCATGAGAAACAGCAGCAGCTCGTACTCCTTGTTTTTCAGCGGGATCTCTGTGCCGTTTTTTTCTACCCGGCGGCTGGCGGTGTCCGCTGTCAGGGGGCCGGCGGTCAGCACCGTTTTCTTCGCCGCCGAGGGCTTCAGCCGCTGGTACTGCGCCAGGTGCGCCTTCACCCGGGCCACCAGCACGCTGGGGGAAAAGGGCTTCTCAATGTAGTCGTCCGCACCGTAGCCCAGGCCGCGGATCTTGTCCACATCCTTGCCCAGGGCCGTGACCATGAGGATGGGGATGTCCTTCCGCTCCCGTACCTTGCGGCAGATGGTGAAACCGTCCATCTCCGGCAGCATCAGGTCCAAAAGCAGCAGGTCAAAGTCCTGCTCCAGGGCTGCCGTCAGGCCGGACATGCCATCGGCGCGGACCGTCACCTCATAGCCGCTGAGCTCCAGATAGTCCCGCTCAATGGCGGCGATGTCCCCATCGTCCTCGATAATAAGTATCTTAGCCATTTTCATCCTCCTCTGCCAGGGGCAGGGTCACAATGACCCGCAGGCCGCTGCCCGGGGCGTTCTCGGCCCGGACGGCACCACCCATGGCCTGGGCGGAGCTTTTCACCACCGCGAGGCCGATGCCGCTGCCGCTGCCCGGGGCTGTCCGTGCGGCGTCGCCCCGATAGAAAACATCAAACAGCCGGGGCAGCTGCTCCGGCGGCACGCCTGGGCCGTCGTCGGTGAAGGCGATGGCCGCCGCACCGCCGGTTTTTTCCGCCGTGATACGGACGTGGACCGTTTCCCGCCCGCCGTACTTGCGGCTGTTGTCCAGCAGATTCACGGCAATGCGCCGCAGCAGCTCCCGGTCCGCCAGCACGGCCATGTCCGGCACATCTATGGTGACGGCCACGCCCTCCGGCTCCCCGGCGGCCGCTTCCAGCGCCGGGCCCAGGGCCAGCGGCTCTGTCCGAACGGGATACTCGCTGACGTCCATTTTGGCAAAGGCGAACAGCCGGTTCACCAGCGCCTCCATGTCCGACTCCTTGGCATAGATGGTCTGCAGATACCGCTGTCGGGCCGCCTCGTCCTGGGCCACCCCCTCCAGCAGGCCCTCGGTGTAGGCCCGGATAGCTGTCAGCGGGCTTTTCAGGTCGTGAGACATACCGGCGATGAGCTCCTGCTTTTGCTGCCGGGCTGCCTGCTGCTGCTCCAGGGAGTGCTTCAGCCGGGCTGCCATCTCATCCACTGCGTCGCAGGCGGCCTTGAATTCGTCCGGCTCCGTGTAGCCGATGGGCGTGTCCAGATCGCCGTCCCGGATGCGGGCCACGCCCTCGGTCAGCGTGTCCAGGGGCTGGGAGATGTGGCGAAACAGGCTGCGCGTCAGGTATAGGTTGGTCAGCGCTACCGCCCCAAGCATTACCAGCACTGCGGCGGCGGCATAAAAGGTCAGCGTCAGCTTGAAGCCGTGGAGCACGTCCTCTATCTGCTCCGCCGCGCTCTGGAGCGTGGTCATGTTTCCCCGCAGCAGCAGTACCGCCGCACCCACGCCCAACAGCACCAGTGCCGCCGCTACGAGGATCGGTATCACCAGCATGGCGATGTTCGACCGCACCAGCTGTTTTTTGATGGTCATGTTTATCCCTCCCCACCATATGTATTTCGATTATACCGCGTTTGCCGGGGGAGTGTTTAAACAGAGATTAAACGACCCTCCCGGCAGGGCGGATGGCCGGCTATGGCTTGGGACGCCGGCTGCTTTTGCTGTAAATGCAATGTCACGGCTGCATGGCACCGGAAATATTTTTGTCCTGGGGCACCCTGTCCTGCCGGAACCGCTCCAGCCCGCTTCGCAGCAGCTCTGCGGCGGCTGCACCCTCGCCTGCGTCAATGCAGTTTGTAAACTGCTCCAGGATTTTCAGGCAGCGGGCGGCACCCTCCGATGCAATGTATTCCTGCCAAAACGCCAGGTTCACCGTTGCAAAAGCGTTGAAGATCAGGGGTGTGATGGTGTTTCCGCTGAGGAATGTAATGCCCCGGTGATAGCGCAGCAGGGCCTCGGCGAAGTCGGCGGTGCTGCGGACGGAGGCCTCCTCGGCCTGCCGCTGCAGGGCCCGCAGCGCGGCCATATCCGCCGCCGTGTGCTGGGCCGCCAGCTCCTCCATAGCCGGAGCCTCCAGGTAGTACCGCAGTTTCAGGATGCTCAGCGCGGTCTTTTGGTCGGGAATGCCGCCGTGAAAGTCCATGATGGCCCGCAGCGTCTCCAGACTGCCGGTCTGGGCGTAGTCCGCCACGGTCACGCCCCGGCGGGAGGCAATGTTCACGAACCCCAACCGGTGCAGCTCCCGCAGGCCCTCGTGCACCACGGTTTTGCTGATTTTCATGGCGTCTGCCAGTTCCCGTTCCGTGGGCAGCTTTTCTCCGGGCCGCAGCTGACCCGATAAAATCATACCCTCCACCTGCTGCACAAACAGCTCCTTGATAGATGGGGCTACGATCTCACAAAATTCCATACCCGTTACCTCCTTGGTCAGACCAGGACCATATAAGATGATAGCACAACTTTGTGGGAATAGTCAATGGATTTTAGAGACGAAAATTGTTACTATTTACTCGTAATAGGGATAAAATACGCCCTTTCCGGCCTGAAAAACAGCAGCTCGGCGGGGCAATACAGATGGAGGAATGGCCATGCGCAATATTAACGGCAGCAAGCCGACCGATTTCCCTCTGGAGGAGAGTAAGTTACCCTTTGAGATCCCCAACCCGGACCGCCCGCCCCGGGAAAATCTGCTGAAGCTGGGCGCTATGATCACCAACCGCATCGGGCTGAAGACCACCGTGGACGACCCGGAGTACTGGGGCCTGGACGGCGTGCTCACCGACGAGATGGTGGACGTGGCCCTGAAGATGGGCGTCCGCAAGCCCAAGACCATCGGCCAAATGATGAAGCTGACCAAAATGGAGCGGGAGCCCCTGGAAAAGCTGCTGGACGAGATGTCCTGGCTGGGCCTGCTGGAATATAACTGGGAGAACCTGGACGGCAAGAACCCCAACCATGAAAAGCGCTGGATCCTGCCTCTGTTTGTCCCCGGCAGTGCCGAGTTCCTGAATATGCGGAAAAGTCAGATCGACGAGCATCCCGAGGTGGCGGCGTTCTTCGAGCGCATGACCATGCTGCCCCTGGAAAAGATCACCCCCATGGTGCCACCCGGAGGAGCGGGCATCGGCATGCACGTCATCCCCGTGGAGAAGGCCATCGAAACGGAAAACGAGGCCATCGGCCTGGAGAAGATCTCCTACTGGCTGCACAAGTACGAGGGCAAGTACGCCAAGAGCATGTGCTCCTGCCGGGCCAGCCGCGCCAAGCTGGGCGAGGGCTGCGGCGACGATGCGGAGAACTGGTGCATCGCCGTGGGCGACATGGCCGACTATGTGGTGGAGACCCAGCGGGGCGAATACATCACCTATGACGAGGTGATGGAGATCTTCAAAAAAGCCGAGGACAACGGCTTTGTTCACCAGATCACCAACATTGACGGCGAGGAGAAGATCTTCGGCATCTGCAACTGCAATGTCAACGTCTGCAACGCCCTGCGCACCAGCCAGCTGTTCAACACCCCCAATATGTCCCGCAGCGCCTATGTGGCGGCGGTGGAGACGGAGAAGTGCGTGGCCTGCGGCCGCTGCGTGGAAAACTGCCCCGCCGGCGCGGTGAAGCTGGGCCAAAAGCTGTGCACCAAGGACGGCTATATTGAGTACCCCCGTCAGGAGCTGCCGGATGAGGTGAAGTGGGGCCCGGAAAAGTGGGCCATTGACTACCGGGATAAAAACCGCATCAACTGCCATGAGACCGGCACCGCCCCCTGCAAGACCGCCTGCCCCGCCCACATCGCCGTGCAGGGCTATCTGAAGCTGGCGGCCCAGGGCAAGTACCGGGAGGCCCTGCAGCTTATCAAGCGGGAAAATCCATTCCCGGCCGTGTGCGGCCGCATCTGCAACCGCCGGTGTGAGGATGCCTGCACCCGGGGCACCGTGGACCAGGCGGTGGCCATCGATGAGGTGAAGCGGTTCATCGCCCAGCAGGACCTGGACGCTGCCACCCGCTTCGTGCCGGAGAAGGTCACGCCCAAGGTGGACGGCGAGTTCAGCGAGAAGATCGCCGTCATCGGCGCGGGCCCGGCGGGCATGAGCTGCGCCTTCTACCTGGCGGAAAAGGGCTATCGCCCCACCGTGTTTGAAAAGGAAGAGCGCCCCGGCGGTATGCTTATGAACGGCATCCCCTCTTTCCGGCTGGAAAAGGACGTGGTGGAGGCCGAGATCGACATTCTCCGTGAGCTGGGCGTGGAGCTGCGCTGCGGCGTGGAGGTGGGCAAGGATGTGACCATCGACCAGCTGCGGGCGGAAGGCTACCAGGGGTTCTATGTGGCCGTGGGCCTGCAGTCCGGCGGAAAGCTGAACATCCCCGGCGGCGAGGCCCAGGGCGTTCAGGCCGGCATCGACTTCATGCGCCGGGTAAACAGCGGCCTGTGCAGCAAAATGACCGGCCGGGTCGTGGTCATCGGCGGCGGCAACATCGGCGCGGACGTAGCCCGCACCGCTCTGCGCTGCGGCGCGGACAGCGTGGATCTGTACTGCCTGGAGTCCTATGAGGACATGCCCATGGGCGAGGAGGACCGCAGCGAGTGTGAGCGGGAGGGCATCAACATCCACGCGGGCTGGGGCCAGACGGAGATCGTGGAGAGGGATGGCCGGTGCGCCGGTATCAAATTCCGCAAGTGCCTGTCCGTGAAGAATGACCAGGGCCGCTTCGACCCGCAGTTCGACGACGCCGTTACGGAAGAAACCGCCTGCGATGTGGTGCTCTACTGCATCGGGCAAAAGGTGGAGTGGAAGGAACTGCTGGCGGGGACGAAGGTGGAGTTCAACCCCAACGGCACTGTGAAGGCCGACCCCGTCACCTATCAGACCGCCGAGCCGGACATTTTCGTGGGCGGCGATGTCTATACCGGTCAGAAGTTTGCCATCGACGCCATTGCCGCCGGCAAGCAGGGGGCGGTGTCTCTGCACCGCTATGTGCAGCACGCCACCCTGACCATCGGCCGGGACCGCCGCCAGTTCATCGAGCTGGACAAGAAAAACGCCCTTATTGCCGTGGATAGCTATGACAATACGCCCCGCCAGCAGATCGGCTATAACGAGGCCCTGCGCAAGACCTTCCGGGATGAGCGTGTGGCCTTTACCGAGGAGCAGGTGAAAAAGGAGACGGCCCGGTGCCTGGGCTGCGGCGCCAGCATCGTGGATCCCAACAAGTGCATCGGCTGCGGCCTGTGCACCACCAAGTGCGCCTTCGACGCCATCCACCTGCACCGGGAGCATCCCGAGTGCAGCACTATGTATAAGTGCGAGGACAAGATGAAGGCTATCCTGCCCTATATGCTCAAGCGCAATTTCAAGATCAGGCGCGCCGCCAGAAAGCGTAAGTGATATGCACGAGCTGGGCATTGTATTCCACGTCATCAACACCATCGAGCAGGTGGGCCGGGAGCAGGGACTGCAAAACGTGGCATCCGTCACCTTGGAGCTGGGAGAGGTCTCCGGCGCCATCCCCCACGAGCTGGAGAGCTGCTGGAACTGGGCTGTAAAGCGCACGGAGCTGATGCCAACGGCGAGGCTGCGCATTGAGACCATCCCGGCGGTGACCCACTGCGGCGGCTGCGGGCAGGACTATCCCACCGTGCCCCAGGGCCGCATCTGCCCCCACTGCGGCAGTGAAAATACCTGGCTGATCCGGGGCAGTGAGATCAATATCAAGGAGATCGAGGCGATATAATGGAACCTTACAAGATCATTGAAGTAAAAGAAAGCGTGTTTGCCAACAACGACCGGGAGGCGGAGCGCGTCCGGCAGGAACTGAAGCGGGAAAAGACTTTTCTGCTGAACCTGATGTCTTCTCCCGGCAGCGGCAAGACCACCACGCTGCTGCGCACCATTGAGAACCTGAAGGACGACCTGCGCATAGGCGTTATGGAGGCGGACATCGACTCGGACGTGGACGCGAAGACGGTGGCCCAGGCGGGTGTCCGGGCCATCCAGCTCCACACCGGCGGCATGTGCCATTTGGATGCCGGCATGACGGAGCAGGGCCTGCGGGAGATCGGAACGTCCGACCTGGACCTGGTGGTGCTGGAGAATGTGGGCAACCTGGTGTGCCCGGCGGAGTTTGACACCGGCGCGGTGAAAAATGCCATGATCCTCTCCGTGCCGGAGGGCCACGACAAGCCCTTGAAGTACCCGCTGATCTTCACCGTCTGCGACGCGCTGGTCATCAACAAGATCGATGTGCTGCCCTACTTTGACTTCGACATGGAAAAAGTGGTGGAGTATGCCCACATGCGCAACCCCAAGCTGGAGATCTTCCCCATCTCCGCCAAAACCGGCGAAGGGGTGGACGCCTGGTGTGATTGGCTGCGCCGGCAGGTGAGAGATTGGAACGAAGCGGAGTAAAGAGAACGCGCTTATACAAAAAGTCCTTGGAAGCCTATGGCTTCCAAGGACTTTTTATTGATTGAAAATGACCGTGTGCTTCACGGACCAGCAAGCGGATTATTTTACAAGGCCCTTGTCGGTCTTGGCCACATGCTTGAAGACCTCCTCGAAGCGGTTCAGGGCGTCATCGATGATCTCCGGGGTGTCGGCCATGGAGGTATACAGGCGGCTGCCGGCCAGGGTGACGATGCCGTTGGCCATGTAGGCCGCGCCCATGCGCTCCATGGAGTCCTTGCGGACATACATCATGTCCTTGTTGCGCAGCAGGCCCACAGCGGACTTCAGGAAGGACATGGAGGAGAAGTCGAAGCTCATGGCGCCGGTGCACTCCAGGTGGACGATGGAACCCTGGTTGTAGGCCACAAAGGGCAGGCCGTATTGATTGATAAGTCCTTTAAGGCCGTCACACAGGCGGTCGCCCATGCGGCCGGCGATCTCGCAGGCGTTGGTGCGCTCGATCTCCTGGATGGCCGTGTAGCCCGCAAGGCACGACAGGGGGTTGGCTGCCAGGGTGCCGCCCACATAGGCCCGGTGTTTGCCGGTGGCCAGGCCTGCGGCCATGAGCTGGGCATACTCCCGCTTGCCGCCTACGCCGCCGGCGGCGGGGTAGCCGCCGGCCACGATCTTGCCGAAGATGGTCAGATCCGGGACCACATCGAAGTAGCCCTGGGCGCCGGAAAGAGCTACCCGGAAGCCGGTGACCACCTCGTCAAAGATCATCAGCGCGCCGTACTGATCGCACAGGGCCCGGACGCCCTTGTTATATTCGTGGCCGATGGGGCGGGTGCCGCTCTCGGGGCCTACCGGCTCCACGATGACCGCTGCCGTTCCGCCGCGGAGCTTGTTGCGCCTGAGCATCCGCTCCAGCATATCCAGGTCGTTGGGCCGCACCTCGTCGGTGGCGGCGTAGGCGCCCTTGGGGATGCCGTGGGACTCCAGCAGCGCCCGGCTGCCGGGGATCTTCAGACCGTAGACCATCTGATCGGACCAGCCGTGATAGGCGCCGCCGATCTTGATGATGCGCTTTTTCCCGGTGGCGATGCGGGCGATGCGCAGGGAGGCCATCACCGCCTCGGTGCCGGAGCCCAGCATCCGGAACATCTCCACATTGGGCATGTGGCGATTGATCTCCCGGGCAATGAGCATCTCGGATTCATGGAGCAGGCCCGTGACGGGGCCACACTCATTGAGCAGCTGAAAGACTTTTTCCCGGATCACCGGGTAATTGCTGCCCAGGATGGTGGGGCCGCCGGCCTGGAGAAAGTCAATGTACTTGTTGCCGTCCTTGTCGTAGAGGTAAGCCCCCTCGGCCTTGGCCATGCACATGGGGAAGGGCTTGTTGAAGGCCAGGTTGTGCTGCACACCGCCGGGGATGTACTTCTGGGACTCCTCATACACCGCCCGGGACTGGGTGCATTTCTCGTCGTAATACTTCAGGATCACATTATTATAATACTCGTCCGTCACCTCCCAAATGGGCTGGTCGGTGAGGGCCTTGAGCTGGGCGTTGATCTCGTTGGGATCGTCCCATCTGCTGATGCCGCAATTATTCATGCTGCTGCTCCTTTCCTTGCTTTTTCTTAGCGATGTCGTTGGTATCCTTGCTGTTGCGGTAAACTACGAAATTGTCCCACAGGTACTCCAGGGACAGATTCAGGGCCATGTTGATGGCCAGAACGGCGTACTGGTTCCAGCCGTGGGTGTCTGCCAGGAAGTGCTCGTTCCAAATGGTGAACGGCGCAAAGGGCACGTAGAACAGGAACACCAAAAGCATGGCCCGGGGCACATTGGCCGCGCTCTGGAAGGTGAACTTGCGGTTAAAGGTGAAGTTCCAAAGCACGCTCAGAACCAGGGCGATGGTGTAGCAGACCCAGTGACCGGGGATCTTCAAAACCTCCTCGCAGAGGATCATGGCCAGGGTCTCGATGATACCCGCCGAGGCGGAAAACAGCACGAATTTAATGACCCGGGCAGTCTCTTTCTTTTTCTCTGTTTGCATAGTCATCCCTTCCTTTTGGCATATTTTTTTTGATAAACCAGGCGCATGAGCGCCGCATCCAATGTGCTGAGGTGGGCCTTTACACCCAGGCCCGCGGCGTGCAGGGCGCAGAGGGCGGATTTCTCCGTCAGCAGGCACAGGGCTTCCCGGTCGTCCGGGTCCGCCGCCTGTACAATGGCGCCCACACCCCGGACGAACACCGCGTCCCGCTTTTTAAGGGCCTGGATCACGTCCTCCGCTGCAGGCTCCACGCAGAGGACGCGGGGCCCAAGCATCTGCGCCATGTCGTCCAGCTGGGCCCGAAGGGGCTCGCCCCGGTCTGCCCACAAAACGGTATAATCACCGCCGGAAACTGCGGCGTTGGGAACCTCCCGATCCACGGCGGCGAGCAGCGCCTGGGTCTCCTCCTCCGGCAGACGGTGGGGTGCGGCCTGGGGCAGACGCAGATTGCGCCGGCAGATATCCTCCAGGAGCCTGGCCCGCTCCATGGCCTGGGCCTGATCCGCCCCGCAGATGACCACCCCGTGGCCGGACATGAGCACTGTATGGGCCCCGGTGGCCAGGGCGGCGGAGACGGCATTTTTCAGCTTTTTGGTGCCGGGGAGGCCGTATTCGGCCTTGGCCAACCCACCCAGGGCGGCCCGCTCCTCCGGGGTAATATCCATGGCGTCAAAACCCGCCAGGCCCAGGGCCGAGGCGCAGTTCTGATGGGTGTGGATGACGAAATTTACCTCCGGAAACTGCGCATAGGCCGCCGCGTGGACGCCCCGCTCTCCGGAGGGCTTGCGCGGGCCCTCCCAGGTCATGGTGGAAAGCTCTACCCGGGCGATGTCCTGGGGCTGGGTCTTGTGATAGTCCAGGCCGCTGGGTGTGATGAGGAAATGGTTCGCATCCAGGCGGCTGCTGACGTTGCCCCAGGTCCGGGCCACCAGGCCCATCTCCAGCAGTGCCAGGCCGGTTTGGCAGATCAGCTCTCTTTGTGCGGTTTCTTCCATGGTCTTGCCCCCTTAGTTCAGCGCGGCGAAGTTCTTTTTATTGGCCGCGTAGAGATTTTTGAATACCTTGTAATTCCGGTCGTACAGAGCATTGTTGGCAGGAGTGGGCGTATAGCGGGCCGAGGGGCGGATGAGCCCGGCGGCCTGGGTCAGGTCGGCGATCTGACCGCTGCCAACTGCCACCAGCATGGCCGCGCCCACCGCGCCCACATCCTTGGTGTCGGCCACGGTCTCCACGGTGCGGCCCGTGACATCCGCCAAAATCTGACAGGTGACCCGGGACAGGGCCCCGCCGCCCACAAAGCGGAGGGTGGAGGCGGTTTTCACCTTTTTATCCTCGCACTCCAGCATCCAGCGCAGATGATAGCAGATGCCTTCCAGCACGGCCCGGAGCATCTCGGTCTTGCCGGTGTCCAGGCGGAGGTTGAAGAACATACCCGCCGCCTTGGGATCCTCGAAGGGACAGCGGTTGCCGTGGAGCCACGGGGTGAAGATCACGCCGCCCGCCCCGGGAGGAATGGCCTCGATGGTGTCGGTCATGTAGTCATAGAGACTCTCGTACACCGTCTCCTGGCTCTCGGCCACGTTGGTTTTCTGCAGGTAAATGCCGATCTCGTCCAGCACCAGGTGCTCTTTGACCCACTCGAAGCATTTGCCGGCGGTTTCCATCTCGGCAAAATAGTTGTATTTGCCCTCCTGGGCGCCTACGATGCCGGCGATCATGGAGACGATGTCCACCTCCTGGCGGTCAATGACCGTTCCGACCCAGCCGGAGGTGCCGGAATAGATGTGGGTCTGGCCCACCTCCGTGCAGCCGGCGCCTACGCCGATGAGGGTGGCGTCGCCGCCGCCGCCGTAAACGGGGCAGCCCTCCGCCAGGCCCAGCTCCTCAGCCGCCTGGGCCGTCAGGGGCCCGGCCACATCCGTACACTCGATGATCCGGGGCAGGTGGTCAAAGTCTACGCCGTACATGCGGCACAGCTCGCGGCTCCAGCAGCCCTTTCCCGGGCGGCTGTCATAGAGGAAGGTGGAGTACGCCGAGTCCCGGGTCATGACGAACTGGCCCGTGCAGCGGCCGATGAGATACTCCTTCACATCCAGCCATTTATGGATCTTGGCGTAGACTTCCGGCTCGTTTTTCTGAACCCACTTGTATTTCCACAGGGGGTCCTTGACGCTGGTGGAGGCTGCCCGGGTGCGCCGCAGGCTCCGCAGCAGCATGAGGGCGTTCACCCCGGAGATGGTCAGCCCGTGGGTCTGACAGGCGGCAAACTCCTTCCCGCCCCGCTGGTCCATGTAGCTCATGGGCCGGCGCAGGGCGCGGCCCGTTTCATCTACCAGTACCAGCCCCTGCATCTGCGAGCAGAAAGAGATGCCGGCGATGGTCTTTGGGTCCGTGCCGGTTTTTTCCAGCAGGCGGCGGGTGCTTTTGGCCATAGCCGCCCACCACTCGTCGGCATCCTGCTCCGCGCCGCCGTTTGGCAGGATATAGAGCCCGTAGCCCTCGTACTCCCCGGAAAGCAGGCGAATGGTGTCTCCCACCTCAAAAAGACAGGTCTTAACGCCGGTGGTGCCAATGTCATACGCGATCACATTCAAGGCGATCCCCTCCTATTTTTAATGCATTTTTGATGAAGTGCATAAAGGATTCCGTCATTTTTTCCGGATCATCGGCGGCATCAGTCCCCAAAAAGATGGCCATGCGCTCCCGGTAATACTCACAGCTGAAGGAAAATTGCAGCATCATGAACAGGTCATCCAGGAAAAAGGCAAAGGTTTTCGGGTCCAGGGTGGGGTCCACGGTGCCGGCCCGGCGGGCGTTTTCCAAAAGCTGGGCATAGACTGCGGCGGTGCGGCCCTCGATCTCCCGGGCCAGCTCCCGGGCATACTTTTTGCAGCCGCCGGAGGTGATCTCGTTATAAAGGGCGTTGTGGCTTTGGTGGTCCCGGGCGTGGACGATGAGGGCGCTGACGATGCTGCGGATGCCGGACTCAATATCCGTCTCGTGGGCCACAGCCCCCTGCAGAACCTGGTCCAGCAGGGCCAGGGAGTGGCGCACACAGGCCAGGAAAAAACCGTCCTTGTCGCCAAAATATTTATAGAGGACGCCCACGGAGACTCCGGCGGTTCTGGCAATGGTATTGATATTGGCCCGGTCCAGGCCGCACTGGGCGAACTGGTCGATGCCGGTCTCCAGGATGAGATCCATGGTTTTTTCATCGAGCTTTTTATACATAATTCGTCTCCACCGGTGCGTGTCGTGAGCGACAATTCACAAGATGGATATAGTATACACCTGCAGAGGCGTATTCGTCAACAGTTTTGTGGAAAAAAGAGAAGGTAAGGAGAAGACGCCCGGCAGCTTGCTATGGCGCAGCGGGGGAGAGAGCTATCGCAAACGCCGGTTTGCGGCAGGAAATATGAAAGGCCTCCTTTTTTCCTTTATTCGTCTTTTTTCCCTTTGGGGCTTTACTTTATAGGGAAAATAGCATAAAATGTAGCATGCCCTTGCATGCCATGCGGGCGGTACTATGCTTTGCTGTGGCAAAAATGTTGCATTTACATCTTATATTAGGAGATGCAAGAGAAAAAAGGTCATTTTTCTTTCTTGCTTGGCAGAACCGAACTATGGCTATAAAAAGATTTATCATTATGGCAGACGGGAAGATGAAGCGGTGGAATAATCACCAGGTCCCCAAGCATTTGCTCCCCGTCCACGGCGAGCCTATCCTGCTGCGCACGGCGCGGCTGGCGCGGACCTACGCGCCGGAGGCACAGGTAGTTATCACTTCCCATAACCCCAGCTACGAGGCTCCCGGTGCCGTGCGCTATGAGCCGAAAAGCAACAGCTGCGAGATCGATCGCTTCACCTGGGAGCTGATCGACGATGACGTCTGCTTTTTGTACGGCGATGTGTATTATACCGAGCAGGCCATCCGCCGGATCGTGGAGATGCCGGTGAAGGCGCTGGGCTTTGCTAGAAACGATACGGAGGTATTTGCCGTGAAGGTGGCGGACGGCGCCTACCAAAAGGCCTGCATCCGGAAGCTGAAGGAGAGGGATCCCGCGTGCCGGGGCTGGCAGCTCTATGAAATGGCCCAGCGGGATGGCTGCGCGGAGATATGCCGCATTGAGGACGAGACTACTGGCTTTAATACGGAGGAAGAATATCGGCGCTTTGCAGAAAAGGCAGACTGCTGACCTGGCCGCCTGCGGCGAAATCCAAAAAAGAAAAGAAGTACATGCTATGGACGTTTTTAAATTGTATCGGAATTGCTTTAACCACCTGCGGCTGTTTGTGCTGTATTGGCGGCGGATCGTGTTTGCGCCCAACCACATGAAGGTGGGCTTTTTCACAAAGCTGCGGGCCAACTTCGGCGGCGGCTTTTTGGCCGACCAGTGGGCGCTGTACTCCCTGGACGGGAAGAAAAAGAAGGAATATCTGTCGGAGTTCGACTGGTACCGCTCCCGCTATATAAACGAGCCCTTTGACCAGATGCTCAATAACAAGGTGGTGGCCACGGAGGTGCTGCGCCAGTATGTCCGGGTGCCGGAGATCTACCTGGTAAAGACCCGGGCAGGCATCGTGGACGCAGGCCACTGCACAAAGGACGGCACGGTGGCCGTGGAGACCCTGCGCCAGCGCCGGGAGGCATTCATGAAGCCCTTCGGCAAGGGGAAGGGCAACGGCGTGCATCGCCTGCGCTATGACGGGCAGGATTTTTGGATAGACCAGGAGAAAAAATCCGCAGAAGAAATGAAGCGGATGTTTGAAAAGGAGGGCGAGTGGTATCTCTCCGAGACCATCACCCAGCACGCTTATGCGGCGGGGCTGTATGACAAGACCTGCAATACCATCCGCATGATCACCCTGCGGGATCCCGACAGCGGCAGGATCAAGCTGTTTTTCGCCGTGCAGCGGGTGGGCACGTCCAAGACCATCCCGGTGGACAACGCCAGTCAGGGCGGCCTTGTGTGCAAGATCGACCTGGAAACAGGGCGGTTGTCCCATGCCGGATCCCTGCATACCACACAGATCTATGAGGAGCATCCGGACTCCGGCATCCGCTTTGACCAGGTGGTGATCCCCGATTGGGAGCAGACCAAGGCGGAGATCGTGGGCCTGGCAGAGAGCCTGCCGTTTCTGCATTTTGTAGCGTGGGACGTGGTAAAAATGGAGGATGGCACCAACTGTATCATCGAGGCCAATACCTCCTCCGGCGTGAACATCATCCAGCTCTGGGGCGGTCAGCGCAACGGCGAGCTGGGGAATTTCTACCGTAGGTACGGCGCCATCCGATGACGGGGGAACCCTATTGGAGGAATCAAAAATGAACGAAAAAAACAATAAGACGATAAACAAGCAGAAGATCTTCTGCCTGGCCTGCATGGGCCTGATGGCGGTGGCCAGCATTGTGCTGGTGATCCTGCTGTTTGTCTCGGGCCTGCTGAATAAGGGCATTGTGTGGGCTATTACCGGCGGCCTGGTGCTGCTCAACGGCCTGCACATCTGGCTGCAGCTGGGCAAGGGAAAGGTGCACGTGGGCAAGACCGTGTGCGGCGCCATTGCCTTGCTGCTGACGGCGGCTATGATCGTGGCCATAGTGGCCGTGGGAAATGTGTCCGGCGCGTTTCGCGATATTTCCAAGGCGCGGAAGGAGGGCATCTATGTGGGCGTATATGTCCGCGCGGATGACCCGGCTCAGGAACTGAAGGACGTGGGCGGCTATCTGCTGGGCATCGCCGCACAGCCTGATTGGGACGACACCCTGCGGGCCCTGAAGGATATGGAGGACGCCGTGGGCGTGGTGGAGGAAAAAGAGCTGGACTCCTCGGCGGAGCTGGCTGCCGCACTGCTGAGCGGCGATGTGGATGCCATGCTGCTCAACGAGGCGCTGCTTGACACGCTGGAGGAGGCTGACGGCCTGACAGACCTTTCGGATCGGGTGAAGCTGGTCCATGAGTTTTACTATGCCCAGGAGCCGGACCGGGCGGCGCCCGTGAATACAAACGTATTGACGGATAGCTACATTATTTATCTCAGCGGCTCTGACGCCCGCAGCACGGATGTATCCGTCCGCGCCCGGAGCGACACGAATATCCTGGCGGTGGTCAATCCCACTACCCACAGGATCCTGCTGGTGAACACACCCAGAGACTACTATGTACCGCTGGCGAGAAACGGCCAAATGGACAAGCTCACCCATGCGGGTATCTACGGCATTGAGGAATCTATCGCTACGCTGGAGAACCTGTACGGCGTGGATGTGAGCTACTATGCCCGTATCAATTTCTACGGGCTCAAGGATATCGTGGACGCTGTAGGCGGGATCGACGTGGTCTCTCCCGTGAGCTTCACCCTGAGCACCAACGCCTGCTCCCAGTCCGGGGATATTGACCGGGAAGTGGTAGAGGGCGTCAACCACATGGACGGCGCCAAGGCCCTGGCCTTTGCCCGGGAGCGCTACGGCTTCATTGACGGCGACAACCAGCGGGGTAAGAATCAGATGGCCATTCTGAAGGCTTTGGCGGCCAAGCTGACCAAGGCCTCCACCCTGGTGAATTATCAGAGCATTCTGGGAGCGGTTTCCAGCAATATGACCACAAACCTGAGCTATGGGGACATCACGGCCCTGGTGCGTACGCAGCTGACCAGCATGTCCGAGTGGAAGATCGACACCTACGCCGTGACCCAGGGCAGCGGCAGCACCACGCAGCCGTGTTACTCCCTGGGCGGAGCCGAGGCATGGGTCATGCCGCAGGACGAGGCATCCGTGCAGACGGCCCGGGAGATGATCCGGAACATGCTGAACGGTACAGAGGACAGCCAGTCGTAAGAATACAACAGACAGCGATAGATACAGACAAGGAAAGGCGGTATCATGAAACACCAAGGGATAAAAAAACTGATGGCGCTCCTTCTTGCCGCCGTGCTGGTGCTTCCGTGTGTGGCCGCAAGCGCTTTTGCCGACCCTGCGGCGGATGGAAGCGGTTCTGCCGGCGGGATGGTGAGCGTGGGCTCAGTGTCCGCTCCGGGGGATACTGCCCCTGGCGACACGGTCGACCCCGGCGAAGACCCCGGCTCCGGTGAGGATCCGGACCCGGGTGTAGACCCCGACCCTGGTGTGGACCCGGATCCCGGTGTTGATCCGGATCCCGGTGTGGACCCGGATCCTGGCGTGGATCCGGATCCCGGCGTTGACCCGGATCCCGGCAAGGGCACGGATCCCGGGGTAGATCCCGATCCTGCCGAGGATGATCCGGTGGTGGAGCCGCCTGCGCCTGTGCGGGACGCATCGCTGCGCTCCATTTCCATAGCCTGCGGGGAGCTCTATCCGGCGTTCGATCCCCAGATATATGAGTATACGGTCTATGTAACGGCGGAGCAGCCGGAGAAAAGCTGCGCCATTACCGCCGTGCCCAACGATGCCTATTCCAGCGTCAGCGTCAGCGGCGAGGAAAAATTTGTGAATACGGACATCAAGCGCAAGATCCGCGTCTATAACGGCGGCCTTACGGAGGAGTATACCCTGCTGATCCACGTGATGGATAACAGCGAGTATTACGCAGACGGTGTGCATTATGAGCAGATGAGCGAGCCGGATCTGACGGCGCTGCCGGGCGTATTCCGCGCGGTGAGCGAAACCGGCTTCAAGGGGCGGATCGCCCAGAGTACGGGCCTGTCTATGCTGCTGGTGCAGTATGAAGATTCGGCCAATACCGAGTATACCATTTGGCGGCGGTACGAGCCTACGTCCCACGAGATGACGACGGTTTCTTTTGTGACCATCGAGGGGAAAAAGTATATCTCCTGCGGCGGTGAGGACAATATTCTGTTTTTGAACAACAAGCAGGGAGACATGTACTACGTCAAAAATGCGGACGGGCAGGTAAATCTGCTGGTGCGCACGGACAATGTGGCCCTGGAGGAGAAGTCCGGGCTGCTGAGCCATATTTCCACGGCAGCGCTGCTGGCAGTGATTGCGGTGCTGCTGGCAGCCGGCGTATGGCTGCTGCTGAACTGGAAAAAGATGAAGGCAAATAGCGAAAAGAGCGAGAAGATCGCTTATTTCCGGCCGTATCTCAGCTCCTATCCAGTGGAGCCGGACGGACAAAAAGAGAAAACGGGAAAATAGAGAAAACGCGGTGGTGAGGAACAATGGACGCTGTTGCAAATAAAATAGAGATCCGCGAGGTCAGCCAGCGCAAAACGACCTATTTGTTTATAAAGCGCACGTTTGACATTGTGCTGTCCCTGGTTTTGATCGTGGTGCTGCTGCCGCTGCTGCTGCTTGTGATGGCGGCCATCGCCATTGACTCTCCCGGGCCGGTCATTTTCAAACAAAAAAGGATCGGGTACCACGGAAAAGAATTCGTGATCTTCAAGTTCAGAACGCTCAGCGTAACCGCGCCGGACAATGTGGCGACGCGGCAGCTGGAAAATATCGATGGCTGCTCCACTAAGCTGGGTAGACTTCTTCGCCGCCTGAGCATCGACGAGCTGCCGCAGCTGTTCAATATTCTGCGGGGTGATATGTCGTTTGTGGGCTTCCGGCCGGTGTGTACGTCGGAAAAGAAGCTCAACGCCCTGCGCAGAAGGATGGGTGTGTTTGAGGGCCGCCCGGGCCTCACGGGCTATGCCCAGGTGCTGGGGCGAGACAGCATCGGCGTTGCACGCAAGGCGCGGCTGGATGCGGAGTATCAGAGAAACCGCTCCCTGCGGCTGGACCTGTGGTGCATGGTAAAGTCCGTCACGGTGGTGCTGTCCGGAAGCGGGGTCATGTGAGACGGATCCGTCTTGCAGCCGCAGCGCAGAACGGGATGAAGGGTGACCTTCGTCAGCCTCCGCATAAAAACCTACGGCATCCGGCGGATGTCAAAAAATACCTCGTCGAAAGAGCTGTGCGTAAGGACAGGTGCTGCAGCTCCGTATGGCGGCAAGAGAGTAGAGTATGAAAACACTTTGGAAGATTATAATTTCACATATCCAGTACCGCAGTCAGATCCTGCAGCTGGCAAAAACGGATCTGATCAAGACCTACCGAGGGGCGCTGCTGAGCTGGGGATGGGCGATCTTAAAGCCGGCCATAACCATTGCGGTGTATTATTTCGCTTTCACGGTGGGCCTGCGCACCGGTAAACCGGTAAAGGGATATCCATACTTTCTGTGGCTCATCTCGGGCTTCATCCCTTGGTTTTATATCTCTGCCATGTATACGGGGGGCGCGTATTCCCTGCATAAATACGCATTTTTGGTCAAAAAGATCAAGTTTCCCGTCTGCTGTGTGCCGATAATCGTTGGCCTGTCCAATATGATCGTGCATATAGCGCTGATGCTGTTAACGGTCATCATTTTTGTTGCCATGGGTGCGCCGATTACCGTGTACCTGGTGCAGCTGCCGTTTTACTGGCTGCTGATGCTGATGATGGGTGTGGCGTGGGGCCTTTTTGCCGGCCAGGTAACGGCGTTCAGTAAGGATTTCTATCAGCTTGTCCGCAGCTCTTTTACAGCACTGATGTGGCTGTCCGGCATTTTTTATCAGATTTCCGACATCAAGGGTGCCGCGCTTCGGTTTATCCTGCGGCTCAACCCCATAACTTATCTCATCGACGGCTTCAGATACTGCTTCATCGATCATATTTGGTTCTGGGAGGAACCGCTGTCGCTGCTGCGGTTTATGCTGGTCTATCTGCTTTTCGTGTTTTTGGGCGTCAAGATCTACAGCCGCACGGAAAAAACCATCACGGATGTTTTGTAGAGGTACCATATGACTGAAGAACACGAAGTAGTAATACAATTCCGAAACGTGACAAAGACCTTCGACCTGTTCAAAAATGAGAAGCAGCGGCTGAAGTCTTTGCTGTTCCGCAATGTAAACGCCAAGAAAAAAGTCGCCATCGACAACCTCTCCTTTGACATCCGCCAGGGGGAGGCCGTGGCGATCCTGGGCAAAAACGGAGCCGGAAAATCTACTATGCTGAAGATGATCTCCGGCGTAACATTCCCCACGGTGGGCTCGGTGCGCGTTACCGGCCGGGTCAGTGCCTTGCTGGAGGTTTCCGGCGGCTTCGACCCGGAGCTTTCCGGCCGGGAGAATATCTATTTCCGCGGGGAGCTGCTGGGCATCAGCCGGGATGAGCTGAAGGAGATGGAGCCGGATATTGTGGCTTTTTCGGAGCTGGGCAGCTATATCGATATGCCCATCCGCACCTATTCCAGCGGTATGAAATCCAAGCTGGGCTTCTCCATCAACGCCAATATCCGCCCGGACATCATCATCGTAGACGAGGCCCTCAGCGTGGGCGATAAGGACTTTCGCGCCAAGTGCCGCAGGCGGATCACGGAGATCCTGAACAGCGGCGTGACCTTCCTATTTGTCACCCATTCTACGGCGGAGGCGAAGAACTTCTGCAAACGGGGACTGGTGATCCGCGAGGGCAAGCTGGTCTTTGACGGAGACATTAAGGACGCGGCGGCGTTTTATGAAAAAATGCATGTGTAGAGGTTGAAAATGTCAGCACGAATAAATGGCAGAAAGAAAAAGCAGTGCCGCGATGCCTATTCCCGCTCGGTATTCATTGATTTTGTAGAGCGGCACCAGCACCTGGCGGCGGTGAATTATCCGGATTCTTTTGAAACAGAACTGGATATTGTCAACAACGTGACATTTGCCAAGAGCCTGGCCCGCAGAAGGCTGATCCATCGCAACAAGCTGGGCGGCTACAGCGCCACCCGAGAGGGACGAAAGCAGATCGACCCGGAATATGTGGCGTTTTACCGGTTCTGCAGCCCCTATGTAGACGTGTGCGACTTTGAGCAGGAACGGGAGCAGCATCAGGAGGAGAGCTTCTGCGCGGCTATGTGGAACGTCCTCCTGCGGGAAATGCACCGCCGGATGCAGGAGGGCGATTTTCCCGCTGTCTGTAACCTGCACAGAGATATTGCCCGGCTGTATGAGCTGGAGCAGTGCAACGAGCAGGCGGCTTATCATTTTGTGGCAGCGCTTTATATTCACTACAGCGGCCTGCCGTATTATAAGGACCTTCTGCTCATGATCCGCGGCGCCAAAAAAGAGAGCACGGTGCGGGATTCCTTCGGCGCCATTTATGCGCCGCCCATGATCGTGGAGGGGCTCAAGCGCCATGCGGACCGCATCACATTGGACTTTGTGCGGGAGGTATTTCGCCGCAATCCGCTGGTCATCAACCTGTGCAGCCCGGAGATGCTGTTTGAACTGATCCAGGCATTGTGCGGCGGGACTTATAACGATAAGGTTTGGCAGGGCAAGCTGCGGGCGGCCTTCGGCGCGCTGATGGAAAACGCGAAAAAGGCCGGGGCAGCCGTCCGGGCGGTGCCTGGGCGGAGAAAAAAGCCGGACGGAGGAGAATCATGAAAGCGATCGTGGGCGTGATCCGCTGGCTCATCAGCACCCTGTTTTTGCTTCGGCGCAGAATGGGCGTAAGGCATAGGACCTGCTTTTTCAGCCGCCAGGCCAGCCAACTTACGCCGGATTTTGCCCTGCTGCAGCAGCAGCTCCGCAAGACCGACCCCACCATGGAGATCGTAACCATCTGCTGCCGCTACCGGGGCCGGCAGGACGGCCCGCTGCGCTTTTTGCGGCAGTGTGTGCGGAGTGTTTTCCTGGCCGCCTCGGCGCAGGTCTGCGTGCTGGACGGATACTGGCCCACCATCTGCCTGCTCCGGGATAAAAAGGACCTGCGGGTGATTCAGATCTGGCACTCTGTGGGCAAAATCAAAAAATCCGGGTATCAGACCCTGGATAAGCCCTCCGGGCGGTCCGGCGCTATGGCCCGGGCTCTGTGCATGCACCGGAACTATGACGTCATCATGGCCGGCGGCCCGGCGTGGAATCCGTTTTACTGCGCCGCCTTTGACGTAATGGAGGACAGGCTGCGCAACTGGGGCCTGCCGCGGCTGGACCATCTGGTTTCTGCAAAGGGCGAGGCCGCACAGTGCCGAAGCAGATTTCCCGAGCTGGCCGGGCGCACGGTGGTTTTGTATGCGCCCACTTACCGTACATACCCCCTGGAGCTGCCGGATCCGGATTTTTCCTGCTTCCCCAGGGACCGGTACGCCGTGCTGTACCGCTTCCACCCGAATCAATCGCTGGCGGGCGGCAACCGGGACAGTGATTATCCCCAGGAGGATATTTTTGACCTGCTGCAGATGTGCGATTATTTTATCACGGATTATTCCTCCCTTGCGCTGGAGGCGGCGGCCATGGACAAGCCCACGCTGTTCTACCTGCCGGACGATGACCGCTACCGCAGCGAAAACGGCGTGAATATAGACCTGTTTCAGGCCATGCCCCGCTGCACCTTTACCGAGCAGGAGGACCTGTTCCGCGTGATCGACAGCGGCGCATACCCCATGGAGGATCTGCGGGAATACAAGAGACTGTATTTGCCCCAGGACCTGGGCCACGCCACGGAAAAGATCGCGGAGCTCATTCTGCAGGATGACAGAGTGCAGAGAAAAGAAGCAGCAGTCCGCTGAAAAAGCGAAGTTTTCGTACTGAATTCATACTGAAAGAGAGGCCGCTCCCCCATTGGGGGAACGGCCTTTTTATATATCTGCACAGAGAAAAAGACGCGGTTACACGACCTTTACATAGGAAAAAATATTTTACCTAAATTTAACCATCCTTTGCTTTCGGATTTTACTCGCAGGATTTACGATAAAACCGTGCTCAAGAGAATCAAGAAAACAAAAGTACAAGGAGGTAACTAAAGATGAAAAAGAGAATTGGATGTATCGCAGCGGCTATGCTGCTGGTATTCGCGCTGGTGGGCTGCGGCAGCACCAGCAAGCAGGCGGTGTCTACCGATGGCTCCACCTCAATGAGCAAGGTCATCGGCGCCTTGAGTGAGACCTTTGAAGCCGACACCGGTATTACCGTAACCTACAACGCCACCGGCTCCGGCTCCGGTATCCAGGCCGTAGAGGAAGGCCGCTGCGACATCGGCCTGTCCAGCCGCAGCCTGAAGGACGACGAGAAGGCCAAGGGCCTGCAGGAGACCGTGCTGGCCTACGATGGCATCGCCATCATCGTTAACCCCGCTAACCCCGTTCAGGAGCTGGATCTGGAGACCATCGCCAAGATCTACACCGGCGAGATCACCAACTGGAAGGACGTGGGCGGCAATGACGCTGAGATCGTGCTCATCGGCCGTGAGGCCGGCAGCGGCACCCGGGATGGCTTCGAGTCCATCACCGACACCAAGGATAAGTGCCAGTATCGCCAGGAGCTGACCTCCACCGGTGATGTCATCACCACCGTGGGCAGCAACCCCGATGCCATCGGCTATGCATCCCTGGCCTCTGTGAAGGATACCGTGAAGGCCCTGACCGTGGGCGGTGTGGCTCCCAGTGAGGCAACCGTGAAGGACGGCAGCTATGTGGTGCAGCGTCCCTTCGTCCTGGTGACCAAGGACGGGACCAAGCTCTCCGACAGCGCACAGAAGTTCTTCGACTACATCACTTCCGATGCAGCCAGCCAGATCATCAGCAAGGCCGGAGCAGTGCCTGTAAAGTAAGGAATATGAGCGGCGGTACCCCGGTGCCGCCGCTTCCTTCCATTGAGGTAAGATATGAAGAAAAACAGAGTATTTGAAAATGTCGTTCACGGCATTTTTCTTCTGCTGGGACTGATCACCGTGGGGTGCGTGCTGCTCATCACGGTGTATCTGATTATTTCCGGCATCCCGGCCATCAAGGAGATCGGACTGGCGAAGTTCCTGTTCGGCAAGGAGTGGGCCTCCACGGCGGCCGAGCCCAAGTTCGGCATCCTGCCCTTTATCCTCACCAGTGTGTACGGCACGGCTGGGGCTATTCTCATCGGCGTGCCGGTGGGCTTTTTTACCGCAGTATTCCTGTCCAAGGTGGCCGGGAAAAAGGTGCGCTCCGCCATGGAGACCGCCGTCAGTCTGCTGGCGGGCATCCCGTCGGTGGTATATGGCCTGGTGGGTATGCTGGTGCTGGTGCCGGCGGTGCGCAGCATCTTTCATGTGCCGGACGGATCCAGCCTGCTGGCGGCCATCATCGTGCTGGCGATCATGATCCTGCCCAGTATCATCAAGGTGTCCGTCACGGCGCTGGACGCCGTGCCCAGGGAGTATGAGGACGCCTCCCTGGCCCTGGGCGCGTCGCCGGTGGAGACCTTCTTCAAGGTGTCTGTGCCCGCCGCCAGGAGCGGCATCGCCGCGGCGGTGGTGCTGGGCGTGGGCCGGGCCATTGGCGAGGCCATGGCCGTGATGATGGTGGCAGGCAATGTGGCCAATATGCCCAGCCTGTTCCAGAGCGTGCGCTTCCTGACCACGGCAGTGGCCAGCGAGATGTCCTATTCCAGCCCCGGCAGCCTGCAGCGCAACGCCCTGTTCTCCATTGCATTGGTGCTGTTCCTGTTCATCATGCTTCTGAACGCGGCGCTGAATTTCTTCCTGAAGCGGGATAAGGAGAAGTGACATGAGCAGAAAAAGAAAAAGCTATATCGCCCTCATGCGGGGCGTGATGTACGTCTGCAGCGGTCTTACGGCGGCGCTGCTGCTGTTCCTGCTGGGGTATGTGCTGTATAAGGGCATTCCCAATATCAGCTGGGAGTTCCTCTCTACCAAGCCCAGCCACCTCACCGAGCGCATCGGCATCCTGCCGGACATCCTCAACACGGTGTATATCGTCCTGGCGACCCTGGTCATCGTGCTGCCCCTGGGCGTGGGCGCCGCCATCTATCTGACGGAGTACGCCCAGAATAAGCGCGTGGTGGCGGCCATCGAGTACGCCGCCGAGACCCTGTCCGGCATCCCGTCCATCATCTATGGCCTGGTGGGTATGCTGCTGTTTTCCAATAACTTCGGCACCTGCCTGCTGGCCGGCGCGCTGACCCTGGTGATCATGAATCTGCCCACGGTCATGCGCACCACCCAGGAGAGCCTGAAAACCGTGCCCCAGAGCTACCGGGAGGGCGCTTTCGGCCTGGGAGCAGGGAAGTGGCGGGTCATCCGCACGGTGGTGCTGCCCGGCTGCGTGGACGGCGTGGTCACCGGGTGCATCCTTTCCGTGGGACGTATTTTAGGCGAGTCGGCGGCGCTGCTATTCACGGCGGGCTTCGCCCACGCCATCAATGACCTGTTCAGCGGCCTTGTCAGTCCCGGCGCCACGCTGACCGTGGCCCTCTATGTATACGCCAAGGAGGAGGGCGAATTCGGTGCCGCCTTTGCCATCGCCGCGATCTTGATGTTTTTGACGCTGATCATCAATCTGTCTGCCTCGCTGGTGGGCAAATACTTTGCCAAGAGGAGGAGCGTATGAGTGATATTATTACGGCGGAAAATCTGCAGCTCTGGTACGGTGAGACCCATGCCCTGAAGGGCATCGACATGGCCATCCCCGAAAAGAATATTACGGCCCTCATCGGGCCCTCCGGCTGCGGAAAATCCACCTTTCTGAAAACCCTGAACCGCATGAACGACCTGATCCCCTCGGTGCGGATCACCGGGGAGGTGCGCTATAACGGCCGCAGCATTTTCGATAAGGATGTGGACGTGTGCGCTCTGCGCCGGGACATCGGGATGGTGTTCCAAAAGCCGAATCCCTTCCCCATGAGCATCTATGATAACATTGCCTATGGGCCCCGCACCCACGGCACCACCTCCAAAAAAGAGCTGGACGAGATCGTGGAGCAGGCCCTGCGGGATGCGGCCATTTGGGACGAGGTAAAGGACCGGCTGAAAAAGAGCGCCCTGGGCCTCTCCGGCGGTCAGCAGCAGCGGCTGTGCATTGCCCGGGCGCTGGCTGTGCGGCCCCAGGTGCTGCTGATGGACGAGCCCACCTCGGCCCTGGACCCCATTTCCACCTCCCGCATCGAGGAGCTGGCCCTGCAGCTGAAGGAGCGGTACACCATCGTTATGGTGACCCACAATATGCAGCAGGCCGTGCGTATTTCGGATAACACCGCGTTTTTCCTGCTGGGCGAGCTGGTGGAGTTTGGCCAGACGGAGAAACTGTTCTCCCAGCCCAAGGAAAAGCGGACAGAGGATTACATTACAGGAAGGTTCGGGTGATGCCATGAGAAGCAGATTTGACGAGCAGCTGAAGCTGCTGAATCGGAAAATGACCGAGATGGGCGGCGAGTGCGAGAGTATCATTGCCGCCGCCGGCAGGGCGCTGCTGCAGGGCAGCGCGGAGGACGCCCGCCGGGCCCAGGAGCAGGGACACCGCATTGACCAGCTGGAGCGGGAGATCGAGTCCATCTGCCTCAAGCTCCTGCTGCAGCAGCAGCCCGTGGCCCGGGATCTGCGGGTGATCTCCGCGGCGCTGAAGATGATCACCGATATGGAGCGTATCGGCGACCAGGCGGAGGACATTGCCGAGATCATCACCACCCTGGGCGGGCGGACCGGCGCAGAGTGCCGGGATATCCGTGTCATGGCGGAGGCCACCATCAAAATGGTCACCGACAGCGTGGACGCCTATGTGCGTCAGGATCTGAGCCTGGCCCAGGCGGTGATCGAGTACGACGACGTGGTGGATGAGGCGTTCTGCCGGGTCAAGGGAACGCTTATCGCTATGATCGCCCAGAATACTGCTGACGGCGAGTACGCCCTGGATCTGCTGATGATCGCCAAATACTTTGAGCGCATCGGTGACCATGCCGTAAACATTGCCGGGTGGGTGGAGTTTTCCGTCACCGGCGAGCATAAGAATGACAGCATGCAATGATCTTTCCCCGGAATGGGAGAGTTTTAGCGGCCCCGGGCGGTGGTGAATGCGCCGCCTAGGGCCGCGTGCTGTTTTTCGGGCGGCAGAGGACTATTGACAAAGGGCGGAAACAGGTCTATAATTAAACTAACTAATATTAGTTAGTGGAGGAACAATGAAGCAGGAGGACACAAAAAAGAAGATCCTGGATAAGGCGCTGGAGCTGTTTTCCCAGCGGGGATACGATGCCGTCAGCGTGGGGGAGATCGCCGCGGCGGTGGGGATCAAGGCCCCATCGCTGTATAATCATTTCTCCGGCAAGCAGGCTATTTTTGAAGCCATCGTGGAGACAACGGCGGCCCAGTACCAGCGGGACACGGACAGGATCCACATCCATGTGCAGGACGCGGACCGGGACATTCCGGCCTTTGTGCAGATCACGGAGGAGGAACTGTTCGAAAAGGTGCGGCAGATCTTTGATTATTCGCTGCATGAGGAGAACATCCGCCGGTTTCGCAAGATGATGACCATCGAGCAGTACCGCGCGCCGGAGTTGGGGGAACTCTACACAAAGCGCTATGTGGAGCGGGTGGTGGCCTATCACGCTGCCATTTTCCGCAGCCTGATACAGGCGGGGGCGCTTCGCCCGGGCGACCCGGATGCCCTGGCGCTGCTGTATGCCGCCCCGGTGATCACCCTCATCGGCATTTGCGACCGGCAGCCGGAGAGGGAGGAGGAGTGCCGGGAAATGCTGCGGGCCCATGTGCATCAGTTTTATACTATGGTGCAGGCGGAATAAGAGGCACAGTCATAGCCTGTGTGCGCCAATATACTATGATATACCATTGACATCTCCCGGCAAACAGCATATAATAACGCTGCGTTATCAATAACATGATGTTATTATATGGAGGAAAAGATATGCCTGCTGTAAAAAAAGTGACAAGGGAGAAGATCGTGGACGCCGCAGTAAGGGTCCTGCAGGAGGACGGCTATTCGGCGGTCAACGCCCGCAGCGTTGCCAAAAAACTGGGCTGCTCCACCCAGCCGATCTATAGCGAGTTTCAGAATATGGAGGAGCTGAAAGCGGCGCTGACGGCGCGCGCCGTGGAGATGCACGAAAAGCGGGTGCGCGATTTTCTGCGCGGCTACGAGGGGAGTGACAGCCGTTATAGCGGCTATGGCATGGGGTTTGTAAAATTTGCCGCCGAGGAAAAGCAGCTGTTTCGCTGGCTTTATCTGGATGGCCGGCAGCCGGGCCCCTATCAGAATGATATGCTGCTGCAGGAGACCATCCAGGTGATCGTGGAGGAATTCGGCTACACCGAGGAGGTGGCCCGGCGGTTTCACCAGGACATGGTGTACTATACCTACGGTCTGGCCATCCTGGCCAATACGGACCACCTGCACCTGACGGAGCAGGAACTGCGGGAAGCGCTGCGGCGGGAATTCCGGGCGCTGCTCTCTCTCTATGGCAAGCCCACCAAGCTGCCGGAGTTTGCGGTAAAGGCAGGTGTGGAGCTGTGAATCTGAAGTTTTCCTTTTCCTGGGTCGGGCTGCTGATTTTTGCCCTGCCCATGTTTATCAACATTGCCTACGCACTCTTTCCGCCTGCGGGAGAGGCGGTGCCCCCGGCGCCGGCAAAGCGGTGGGTGGAGAGCATCGAAAAGGTCAGCCGCATGGCCTACCTGGCCGCTGTGGTGCTTTTGGTGAGCCGGGATCCGCTTTCCTTCCGCAGCGCCTGGCTGTATATGGGCCTGGCATTTTTGGCGCTGTACTACATAGTTTGGATCCGCTATTTTGCGGCCGGGCGGGATATTGCGCTGCTGAATCGCCCGTTTTTATTTGTGCCGATGCCCCTGGCGGTGTTTCCGGTGCTGTACTATCTGTGCGCCGCCCTATGGCTGCACAATCTTCCGGCTGCCGGGCTTATGGTGATCTTCGGTGCGGCGCATTTGGCGGTGTCGATCCAGTCCTTTCGCTGGAAAAATGTGAATGTAAGAATGACAGGAGGTCATTTTCGTGAAGAAACCACTGATCCAATGGCTGGGCCTGCTGGGCCCGGTGAGTTTTTTATCCTATGCGGCCGCGGTGCTGTTTGCACCCCTGGCCTATCCGGGATACAACTGGCTGGCCCAGGCGGTCAGCGACCTGAGCGCGGCCAACGCGCCCTCCCTGGCCCTGTGGAACCGGCTCAGCGCCCTGTATAACGTGTGCGAGGTGGCCTGCGTCACTGTGGCGTGCGTGGGGATACAGGGGAAAAGGACCCGGCGTCTGCGCCTGGGCCTCTATCTTTTTGCGGGGATGGAGTGGATCTCCGCCGTGGGGTACCGGATGTTTCCCCTCAGCGACAGCGGCTATGCCGGTGCGTTTCAGGATGTGATGCACATGGTGGTCACGGCGCTGGTGGTGCTCCTGTCCATCGTCTCCCTGGCGGTCATCATCGCCGCCGGTGTCCGGGACAGGGGCTGCCGCTCTTACGGTGTCTGCGCAGGCATTGCCCTGGCCATGATGCTGGTGGGCGCAGTGGGCATGAAGCTGGTGCCTGCCGCTTACTTCGGCGTGGTGGAGCGCTTCAGCGTATTTGCGGCCACGGGTTTCAACGCCGCCCTGGGCATCCACCTGTTTCTGGAGCGCCCGATGAAGATGAGATAAACAGTTGGGAGGAAAAAATGAGTCAAAAGATCGATCCCCGTCCGGGCGGCACCCGGACGGTTTGCCTGAAGCATGGGATCCCTGCCATTCAGACCGGGGGCCTGGGCACCCTGGAGGCGCTGCCATGAGGCCCGTATCCGTTGATCCGCAGACCACTGCCCGGAGGGAGGCCTTTGGGCTGTGGATGCAGGCGCCGAATCCCATGGTGACTTTTTTCAAGACCCTGGACGTGACGCCCCTCATCCGGTATGGCCGCCGGCACGGCTATAAATTCAACATGCTGCTGTGCTGGTGCATCGGCAAGGCCGCCGGCAGGGTGCGGGAATTTTATCTGCTGCCGGTGGGGCAGGAGCTGCTGCGGTATGACACCATTGCGGTGAATACCATCGTGAAAAATAAAAACGGGGAGGTCAGCTCCTGCGATGTGCCGTTCTCGGAAGACCTGCGGCAATTCAGTGCCGACTATCTGTGCCTGACGGAGCAGACCGCCCAAAGCTGCGAGAACCATGACCTGCCGGACAGCATGGTCATCGGCACCTCCGCCATTGTGAATACCGACATCGACGGCGCGGTGGGAATGTACAGCGGCCTGTTCAACAATCCCTTCCTCATTTGGGGACGGTATCGCCGGGGCCTGCTGCGGGCCACGCTGCCGCTGTCCTTCCAGTTTCACCACACCCAGATGGATGGCGCCCACGCCGGCCACTTCCTGCAGCTGCTGCAGGAGACCATTTGGAGCATGAAGAAAGGAGCCCGGAATGTACACGATCCTCATTGTTGACGACGACGCCGCCATTGGCGACCTGGAGCAGGAGGTGCTCACCCGGGCGGGCTATGCCGTGGTGCGGGCCTACTCCGGCACGGAGGCCCTGCTGGCGATGAAGGACCGTCGGCCGGATCTGATTTTGCTGGATCTCATGCTGCCGGGCCTATCCGGGGAGGAGCTGCTGCCGCAGATCCGGGATATTCCGGTGATCGTGGTCAGCGCCAAAGCCGCCGTGCAGGATAAGGTGGAGCTTTTGCTGGGCGGTGCGGCGGATTACCTCACCAAGCCCTTTGACACCCAGGAGCTGCTGGCCCGGGTGGCCGTGCGCCTGCGGGAGCGGCCCGCCTCAGTCGGGGCCGCCGTGTGCAGCTGCGGCGACCTGACGCTGCAGCTGGCCTCCCGCCAGGTGACCGCCGCCGGAACGCCTGTGGCGCTGACCCGGACGGAGTATGCCATTTTGAAGCTGCTGGCGCAGAACCCGGGGCGGGTGCTGGCCAAATCCGTGCTGCTGGAACGCATCGGCGCCGACACGCCCGACTGCACCGAAAGCTCCCTGAAGACCCACATCAGCCACCTGCGGGGCAAGCTGCGCGCGGCCACGGGGAAGGAGTACATCGAGGCGGTGTGGGGCATCGGCTTTCGGATGACGCCCTGAACCTCAACCGTATCTCAACGGTTTCCTTAACCGGTTTCTGAACCCTTTGGCTGTACCATGGCGGTATTAAGCAAAAGGAGGAATCAAACCATGGAATATGTACTGCAGACCCGGGCTCTGACGAAGCGCTACCGGGACTTCACGGCCCTAGACCGCTTCACCATGCGCATTCCCAAGGGGGCCATCTACGGCTTCGTGGGGCGCAACGGCGCCGGGAAAACCACGCTCATCCGCCTTATCTGCGGCCTGCAGGAGCCCACGGAGGGCGACTATACTTTATACGGTGTTCGGAATACGGAACCCGACATCATCCGCAGCCGCCGCCGGATGGGGGCGGTGGTGGAGAGCCCGGCCATCTACCTGCACATGACGGCCCGGGAGAACATCCGCCAGCAATACCTGGTTCTGGGTCTCCCGTCCGACGACGGGATCGATGAGCTGCTGCGCCTGGTGGGCCTGGCCGATACCGGGCGGAAAAAGGCACGGGACTTCTCCCTGGGAATGCGCCAGCGCCTGGGCATTGCCATTGCCCTGGCGGGCCGGCCGGATTTCCTGGTGCTGGATGAGCCGGTGAACGGCCTGGATCCTCAGGGGATCATAGAAATGCGGGAGCTGATCCTGCGGCTGAACCGGGAGCACGGCATCACCGTGCTCATTTCCAGCCACATTCTCGACGAGCTTTCCCGCCTGGCCACTCACTACGGCTTCATTGACGGCGGGCGTATGCTGCAGGAAATGAGCGCCGAGGAGCTGGAAAAGCGCTGCCGCAAGTGTACGCGCATTTATGTCAGCGACACCGGGGCCCTGGCCCGGACACTGGACAGACTGGGCTTGGAGTACCGTATTGCGGACGATCACAGCGGCGACATTTACGCCGATGTACCTGTGACGGAGCTGGTGGAGCTGCTGGCGAGGGATGGCTGCACAGTGCGCAGCATCCGGGAGCAGGACGAAAGCCTGGAGAGCTTCTACATGAACCTGGTGGGAGGTGAGCGCCATGCGTAAGCTGCTGCGAGCCGGTTTTGCCCGACTGTGGAAAGAGAAGGTTTTCCCGCTTTCCTGCGGCGTGATGCTTTTGATGGGTGCGGCGCTGCCGGTCATTCACTGCTTGGATAACCGCGCCTCCGGCGAGGGCTGGACGCCGGATGCCACCTGCTTTATCTACGCGAGCCTTGTGCCGATCCTGCTGGCGCTGATAACGGCGCTCTTTGTGGGCTGCGAATACAGCGACGGGACCATGCGCAGCAAGATTATCGTGGGCAGCCGGCGCTGGCAGATCTACCTGGCCAACCTCATTGTGAGCGCGGCGGCGGGTTTTGTGCTGTGTGCGGCCTATCTCGCGGTGCACACGGGCCTTGGCCTGCTGCTCCTGGGTGGGTTTACCTCGGCGCCGAAGGAGCTGCTGCTGTATGCGGGGGTGATCTTCGCGCTGACGGCGGCCTTTGCCGCGCTATTTACGCTCATTGCCATGCTGTGCCGGAACAGGGCGTATTCCGCGGCGGCGTGTATCCTGCTGGTTTTTGCCCTTTTGTTCGCGGGCATCCGCATGACCTCCGCTCTCAATGAGCCGGAGTATTACGAGGGCTATTCCTACACGTCCGGCGATGTGACCGTTACCGAGGAGGCCGAGCGGAACCCCCATTATCTCAGCGGCACAAAGCGGGAGATAGTCGAGTTTCTCAACGCGTTTATTCCCGGCGGCCAGGCTCTGAAGCTGGCGAATATGAACGCGGAAAAGCCGGCCATGCTGGCCCTGTATGACGGGCTCATCCTGCTGGCTGCCACAGGCTGCGGCATTGCCGTTTTCCGCAAAAAAGATCTGAAGTAAGGGGGTAAAGGGAGATGTGGTATGTGTGGGTAATGGCCGCGCTGGCCCTGGCCGTGGTGGCGCTGGGCCTTTATCTGCTCTCGCTGCGCGGGGCGCTGAAAGAGGTGGCCCGGGAGCTGGCAGACAAGCTGCAGACGGACACCAACACCCTCATCTCCCTATCCTCCGGCGACAGGGCCGTCAGGGCCCTGGCCGCCCAAATGAACACACAGCTTCAGGTGCTCCGGCAGGAGCGCCTGAAGCTGCAGCATGGGGACGCAGAGCGGAAGGCGGCCATAACGAATGTATCCCACGACCTGCGCACGCCCCTCACGGCCATCTGCGGCTATATCGACCTGCTGGAGCAGGAACCCCTGCCGGAGCGGCCCCGGCGCTACCTGAAAATCCTCCGGGAGCGCACCGAGACTATGCGCACCCTTACGGAGGAGCTGCTGCGCTACTGCGTCAGCACCGCCGCAGAGGAGGAGCTGACACCGGTACCGCTGGACCTGCGGGCCGTTTTGGAGCAGAGCCTGGCGGGACTTTACGGGACGCTGACCCGCCGGAGTATCCAGCCGCGCATTGAACTGCCGGAGGGGCCGGTTTCCCGCGACCTGGACCCCGCCGCCCTGCGGCGGATCTATGACAACATCCTATCAAACGCCGCCAAGTATTCTGCCGGCGACCTGACGGTGCGCCTGGGGCCCGACGGCACAGCGCTCTTTGAAAACAGCGCCGGCAGCCTGGATCCCGTGCAGGTGCAGCGCCTGTTCGATCGGTACTTTACCGTTCAGTCTGCCAGCGGCTCCACGGGACTGGGACTGTCCATCGCCAGGCAGCTGACCCAAAGGATGGGCGGCAGCATCCGGGCAGACTTCCGGGACGGACGGCTGTGCGTCAGCGTCCGGTTCCCGGCATAGGCCCTTGTGCGGTGAATAAAAAATGCCCGGGAGGGCAGGGAGGCTTCCATGGAGTTTCATGAAAAATTGCAGGAGCTGCGCAAGCGGCGTGGACTGACCCAGGAGGAGCTGGCGCAGGCGCTCTATGTTTCCCGCACGGCCATTTCAAAATGGGAGTCCAGCCGGGGCTATCCCGGCATTGATTCGCTGAAGGCCATTGCGGCCTTTTTCGCCGTGTCCATTGACGACCTGCTCTCGGGGGATGCCCTGCTGACCATCGCCCAGGAGGAGGGGAAGCGAAGGGAAAAGCGCATGCGGACGGTGGTGTTCGGCCTGCTGGATTGTGGTATGGGCCTGCTGCTTTTTCTGCCGCTGTTCGGGCAGCGGTCCGCGGACGCCGTGCGCCCGGTCTCGCTCCTTTCCCTGGCGGCGGTGCAGCCTTATGGGAAGGCGGCGTTTTTGGCGCTGGTGCTGCTGTCGGTGCTGGTGGGCATTGGGGCCCTGGCGCTGCAGGGCGGCGGGCCTATGAGATGGGAGGCCGGACGGGAGAAGCTCTCCCTGGGGCTGAACGCCGCCGCCGCGCTGCTGTTTGTGCTGGCGCTGCAGCCCTATGCGGCCGTATTTGCATTGGGCCTGCTGACAATTAAAGTTCTGCTGCTGATAAAATGGGCCTGACACGAATCGTGTCGGGCCCGTGACGCACGGATTCTTGCCTTTTTCCTTCCTGCGCGGTAGCTTGTGCTTCGGCGAAAGCAAATCTGCAAAAAGGAAGGGAAATTTTATGAAAAAAAGAAATCTGCATCTATTGACGGCGGGGCTTCTCCTGTTGGGGGCCTTTGCCCTGTGGACGGCGGCCGTATGCCTGGTCGATGTGCACCCCATCGGCCCCAACGGCTCGTCCGTGGGCTTTGCCGCGCTCAACGGGGTCGTTCATAGGACCCTGGGCGTCCACTGGCCGCTCTATACGCTCACCGACTGGCTGGGCCTTGTTCCCATGGGCTTTGTGTTCGGCTTTGCGATATTGGGGCTGGTGCAGCTCATCCGGCGCAGGAGCCTGGGCCGGGTGGACCGGGATATTCTGGTGCTGGGCGGGTTCTATCTGGTGGTGCTGGCGGCCTATCTGCTGTTTGAGAAATTTGCTGTCAATTACCGCCCGGTATTGATCGATGGCTTCCTGGAGGCATCCTATCCCTCCTCCACCACCATGCTGACCCTGTGCGTGATCCCCACGGCCATGCTGCAGCTGCGCAGGCGCATCCCCCGGGCAGGCCTGCGCAGGGTGATTTTATGGATGCTGGGGATATTCACTGCCTTTATGGTCGTGGGCCGGCTTCTGTCCGGCGTCCATTGGCTGACGGATATTGTCGGCGGTGCACTGCTCAGCGCGGGACTTGTGGCGCTGTATGCCGCCGTGACTGACAAATAAATAAGTACCCCCTCCGGCTCAGGCCGGAGGGGGTTTGCGCATAGAAACGGGACAAATTATTTTTTCCGCAGGACGATGGAGATGAAGTTTAGATATTTCCCGCCGCCGGCTTCCATGGATTTCCGGTCGCCCACGGCGTACTCGTTGTCCTGCTTCAGCCAATCGGCCCACACCTCCTGGTTGCTCTCCATCTCTGTCACGGACACCACCCGGGCGCCCCGGCATTTGCCCACCAGATCCGTCCAGTAGGCCACGTCGTGCATATAGTCCAGCTGCTCCGGCGTCCAGGACAGCAGCAACTCCGGCGGCAAATGGTCATGGCAGTCCCGCTTCATGCCGGGAATGGCGATGTAAATGTATCCGCCGCTTTTTACGAACGGAAGCAGCTTTTCGTCCAGATACTTTTCGTTCCGGCCGAAATAATTGTAAGAATCCGTGGACACCACCGCGTCAAAAAACTCCTGCTCAAAGGGCAGGTCCTCGGCATCCGCCTTCACGGGGATGATCTGCGTCCGGGACAGACCCATTTCGTCAAAGAACTTCCGGTTCTCCTCCGGATCGCTCCACAGATCGGCGGCATAGACGGTGAAGCCGTATTCCCGGGCCAGAAACACGCTGGTCAGGCCCTGGCCGCTGCCCAGGTCGCATACCACGGCGCCCTGAGGGATCTTATGATGCAGCAGCAGCTCCTCCTCCAGCTTCACAGGGTTCGGCCCCATGATCTTGCTCTGCAGGGCGGGGGTGTTGTATTTTTCACTTTTAGGATATTGCATGGCTGTTTTTCCTCACTTTTTCCGGTTTGATTTATTGATTTTTGCAATGTTTTTGAATTTTTCATTCTTTTGGGACAAATATTCCCCGGTGTCCTCAGCGTATTGATTTTCCGCGGCCAGCTTCCGGTAGGAGAGCCAGCGGTCCCGGGAGAGCGTGCCGCGTTCCAGGGCGGCCTGCACGGCGCAGCCCGGCTCCTTTGTGTGGCTGCAGTCCCGAAAGCGGCACTGCGCCGCCAGGTCCTCAATGTCGGCGAAGGATCGGTCCAGCCCTTCGCCTGCATCCCACAGGCCCAGCTCCCGCATGCCGGGGGTGTCAATGACCAGGCCGCCCCGGGGCAGCAGGAACAGCTCCCGCCGGGTGGTGGTGTGGCGGCCCCGGTCGTCATTGCGCAGACCGTTTGTGGGCAGACGCTCCTGGCCCAAAAGGCGATTGATGAGGGTGGATTTTCCCACTCCGGAGGAGCCCAGCAGGGCCACGGTCTTTCCCGGGCAGAGGTAGGGGAGGAGCTTTTGGTATCCGTCTTCTGCCAGGGCGGAGGTCAGCAGGATGTCAACGCCCATGGCGCATTCCTCCACCGCCCGGAGCTGCGGCGCGGGGTCAGGGCACAGGTCGGACTTGGTCAGCACGATCACCGGCACTGCGCCGCTGTCCCAGGCCACGGCCAGGTATCGCTCCAGCCGGCGAAGGTTGAAGTCATGGTTCAGGGACATGCACAGAAACACCGTGTCGATATTGGCTGCCACCACCTGGCTGGTGTGGGCCGTGCCGGCAGAGCGGCGGAGGAACACGCTTTTCCGGGGCAGGATCCCGTGGATCACGGCGGGGCCGCCCGCCCGGCTGCAGTCGGCCCATACAAAGTCACCCACGGCAGGCAGGTCGATGGCGCTGCGGGCCTGAAAGCGCAGCTTGCCCGATACCTCCGCCGGCAGCTCTCCCGCCTCATACACCAGGCGATACAGCCCCTTTTCCTGGGCCAGGATCCGGCCGATGCACAGGTTTTCACCCGGGGCGCTGCCCGGATACTGCCCGCTGAGGCCGTAGTCGGCCATGTGAACGCGTTCGGCTGTCATAGCGTATCGCCTTCTTTCTCTGCGTGGCGGCGCAGGAAAGCCGCCATGTGTTCCTCCAGCAGCGCAGCGTTTTCATCCGATACAGGCAGGTCCATCAGCAGATACATGGGGGCATAGAACTCCAGGGCCAGCTGCCGCGGATCTCCCGGCTGCAGCAGGCCACGGGCGATCATTTCCCGGAAGATGTCCGCCATATAGGCCACCGGCCCGGCGGTGAGGCACTGGCTGTACAGGGCGGCCATCTCCTGGCTGCGATACTGCTCCAGCTTCAGCATCCGGCGGAAATCCGATGCGAATGCATCCTCTGTCCAGAACCGGAACTGTGCCCGGGTGAACGCCTGCACTGCCGGGATGGTCACGCCGCAGTAGCTCTCCGGCGCGTCTCCGTATACCTCCTGAGGGACGGCGTAGGCCTGGGAGTGCTCTGCGTCGATCTGATACATCCGCTCCACGATGCTGTCGAAAATCGCGCGCTTATTCTTATAATGCTTATACAGGGCGCCCTTGGTCATGCCCAGTTCGCCGGCGATGGCGCTGACGGACACCGCCTCATAGCCGTCCCGGGCAAAGAGCCGCAGGGCCGTGTGCAGAATGTTTTCCTTTGTGTCGGCCATAGGCATACTCCTTTCTTGCGGTAAACAATCGTTTACTTACAGTATAGTGAACGGGCGTTTACTTGTCAAGAGGGGATCCGTGATTTTCGGAGAAAAATTGCAGAAGGCGGGATAAAACCGGCCGGGGCGCTGGCCGTCGGGTTCGACGCTCTCCACGCCTGCGACGTGCTATACTGCACCATATCCGATGAAAGGGGGGCCTGCCGTGGCGTCCGTGCTGCCGGACCTGCTGGTTCAGGCCGGCATCTTTTGCCTGCTGTTTTTGCCGACTCGGCGCAAATGCGCCCGCAGCCGCTGGCTGCTGTCCGGGGTACTGTATGTCTATTTCTGCGCCGTGCTGGGCCTGACGCTGCTGCCGGTGCTGTGCAGGCTGCCCTATGTGCCGGCGCACACGTTCTCGGCCAATCTCCGTCCCTTCCGGGATCTGCTCCATGGCTGGGGCGACAGCGTGGGGCAGATCCTGCTGAATGTACTGCTGTTTTTGCCCTTTGGGGCGCTGCTGCCCCGGTGGACCGGCAGGGGATTTTTCGTTACGCTTTTGCAGGCGGCCGCATGCAGCGCCGCCATCGAGCTGCTGCAGCCTTTTTTCGGCCGTACCTGTGACATCACGGATCTCATTACCAATGTCGTGGGGTGCGCCTGGGGCTACTTGATCGGTCTGCCCCTGGCGCAGCCGCTGCGGCGCCTGGGGGATCGGCTGGACAGGCCAACAAAAAACCGGCACCGCTGAAGCTGCGGCGCCGGTTTATGATTTGGCTCAAGTGTTCTCCTCAGAATCACGGAACAGCAGCGTGATGCACCACAGACCGGCGATGCCCACCAGCGCATAGATAATGCGGCTGAGGACGGCCAGCTGTCCGCCGCAGATAAACGCCACGCAGTCAAAGGCAAACAGCCCCACGCTGCCCCAGTTCAGCGCACCGATAATGACCAGGATCAAGGCGATGCGATCCACAATCTTCACGATGGATTCCCTCCTTTTCCTAAATAATACGCCGATGGATAGTCTGCCCGAAGCGGTGAAAAATATTCCGGGCATAAAAATTGTAAGGGTTCCTAAAAAATTTTAGGTTATTTGCTGGAAAGTGATTGAAAAGCGGAGCGGAGTTATGTATAATGCAAAATAGAAGCAAATTCCAAAGACGCAATGTATTTTTCAATATAAGGAGGAACAACATGAACAAGAAGTTTGAGAAGCTGGGCTTCTATCCTGCCGACATTCTGATGCCCAAGGATTGCGACATGACCAAGTGGGCCGTGGTGGCCTGCGACCAGTTCACTTCCGAGCCGGAGTACTGGGAGGCGGTGGAAAAGCAGGTGGGCGATGCCCCCTCCACCCTGCGCCTCATCCTGCCCGAGGCCAATCTGAAGGCCCCCAATGTGGACGAGCTCATCGAGAATATCAACTCCTCCATGAAGAAATACCTGGCCGACGGCGTGTTCAAGACCCTGGCCGACTCCCTGATCTATGTGGAGCGGGAGCAGTCCGACGGCAAGATCCGCCACGGCCTGGTGGGTATGGTGGACCTGGACGCCTATGACTTCACCCCCGGCTCCGGCGCCCTGATCCGCGCCACCGAGGCCACCGTTCAGGACCGTATTCCTCCCCGGGCCCGGGTGCGCCGCAACGCCCCCATTGAGCTGCCCCACGTGATGCTGCTCATCGACAACCCCGAAAAGACCGTCATCGAGCCCCTCACCGCTGCCGCTGACAGCATGGAGGTGGTGTATGACTTCGACCTGATGCAGAACGGCGGCCACATCAAGGGCTACAAGCTCTCCGATGCGCAGATCGACGCCGTGGCCGATGCCCTCACCGGCCTGTGCTCCGACGAGGCTCAGATGGCCAAGTACAACCTCTCCGGCGCGGCACCCCTGCTGTTCGCCGTGGGCGACGGCAACCACTCCCTGGCCACCGCTAAGGCCTGCTACGAGGAGCAGAAGAAGGGCAAGACCCCCGAGGAGTACCTGGCCCTACCCGCCCGCTACGCCCTGGTGGAAGTGGTGAATAACCACGATGACGCCCTGCAGTTTGAGCCCATCCACCGTGTGCTGTTCGGCGTGAAGCCCGAGCATCTCATGGCCGAGCTGAAGAAGTTCTATCCCGATTGCTACGAGGGTCAGGGCGAGGGCCATGTGTTTGCCTATAACTACGAGGGCAAGGCCGGCTTCATCACCATCCCCCACCCCGAAAAGCAGCTGTGCGTCGCCTCCGTGCAGACCTTCCTGGACCAGTATCTCAAGGAGTTCGGCGGCGAGGTGGACTACATCCACGGCGACGAGGTGGTGGACGAGCTGGGCAGCAAGCCCGGCAACTTCGGCATCAAGCTGCCCGCCATGGGCAAGGAGCAGCTCTTTAAGACCGTCATGGCCGACGGCGTCCTGCCCCGCAAGACCTTCTCCATGGGTCACGCCCAGGACAAGCGCTACTATATCGAGGCCCGCAAGATCGTAAAATAATCGTGGCATTTGCTGAAAAGTTGTGCTAAAATAGAGCCGCTGGGAGGTCCTCTCCCGGCGGCTTTACTTGATGGGAGGTCGCGGCAATGTTTTGGATCTGGTGGCCGGGCTTTGTGGTGCCGGCATGCATGGTGCTGGGCGGCCTGGGCTGGAAATGTATAAAGCGGCTGCCCTACCGCCGAAAAGAGGACCTGATGCCGGAGCAGCTGCGCCTGGCCCGGGAGATCTTCAGCCGCACGTTGTGGCAGCTGGGCCTGGCCCTGGCGGCGCTGACCTTTATGGTCATGCGCTCGGTGCGGCTGATGGACGTGCTGCCCCAGGAGTTTATGACGGCTGCCGCCATTGTGCTGCAGATTTTGTCCACAAAACTGGTGGAGCCTGCGGTGCAGCGGGCTTTGCATGAAAAATACGGCGATGCTTTGCCGAATGGAAAAGAGGATGACAAATGAAAGTGACGGAATTGGCCCCTGCCAAGCTGAACCTGACGCTGGAGGTGGGCGAAAAGGGCGGCGACGGATACCACCAGGTGCAGTCGGTGATGACCTGCGCGGCCCTGTATGACGAAGTGGAGCTGGAGAGCGGCACAGGCGGGGACATCACCATGACCTGTGACTGCCCGGACCTGCCCTGCGATGAAACGAATCTCTGTCTCCAGGCTGCTACGCTGTTCTTTAAAAAGACCGGCATCGCCTGCAACGGCCTGCATATCGGCCTGAAAAAGCGCATCCCCATGCAGGCGGGCCTGGGCGGCGGCAGCGCCGACGCGGCAGCGGTGCTCCGGGGCCTGCGGAAGCTGTATCGCCCGGAGATGATGATCAAGGACCTGGAGCGCATGGCCATCGAGTTGGGCAGTGATGTGCCCTTCTGTGTCCGCGGCGTCACCACCATGGTGCGCGGCCGGGGCGAGCAGCTTTTGAAGCTGCCCAAGCTGCCTTTGTGCTGGTTTGTCATCTGCAAGCCGGATGTTTCTTTCTCCACGGCGGAGATGTACAAGAAGATTGATGAGAAGAAGCCTGCCTGCGCTATTGACGCCCTGGGCCTGGTCAAGGCCCTGGAATACCAGGATATGCTGGAGATCAGCGACCGCCTGGGCAACTGCTTTGAGGCGGTGCTGGACCCGGACAGCGAGATTTTCACCATTAAAAAGAAGCTGCTGGCCCTGGGTGCCCGGAATGCCTGCATGAGCGGCTCCGGCTCGGCGGTATATGGCCTGTTTACCCAGGAGGCGGAGGCCAGGGCCGCGGCGGAGGAGCTGCAAAAAGCCTATCCCCAAACCTGGTTTGCCGAGAGCGTTTAAAAACTAAAAACACCGTCCATACTGTAGAAAAATCTACATAGGACGGTGTTTTTCTATGAAAAAAATGCAAAACGCAGGCAAGTGGAACGCCCTGGAGTGCGCCTTGCTCGTCATGCTGGCCGTGTGCCTGCTGGTGGGTGCGGCAGCCCTAAAAAAGCAGGATCAGCTGCAGCAGAAGATGATCCGCCTCCATGTGGTGGCCAATTCCGACAGTGCCTGGGACCAGGCCCTGAAGCTGCAGGTGCGGGACAGGGTGCTGGCCTTCACGGAGCAGACCATGCGCGCCTCCGCCGACCGGGAGGCGGCCAACCAGGCCCTGCGTGTGTCTCTGCCCGTCATTGAGCAGATGGCAGAGGAGACCCTCCGGGAAAACGGCTGCGGGGACAGCGTGGAGGTCCGGCTGGAGCCGGCGGAGTTTCCCCTGAAGGCCTATGACGGCTTCCGGCTGCCGGCGGGGGAGTATATGGCCCTGCGGGTACTCATTGGGGAAGCGGCCGGGCAGAACTGGTGGTGCGTGGTGTACCCACCCCTGTGCATGGCGGCTGCGTCTGACGTGCAGGAGACGGGCATCGCCTGCGGCATGGACCGGGAAGAACTGGACCTTATGCAGGAAGCGGGGGAGGAGTACCAGGTGAAGTTCCGCTGCGTGGAGCTGTGGGAGCAGCTGCGCCAGTGGCTGCACAAGTAAAAAGCGGATTATGAATAATTTTTAAATATATGTTAAGAAAGGATGACAAATCCGCTTTCCTGTGGTATTATAATAAGACTTGCTACAGAGAACAAGGGAGAGCATCTCCTCTGATAAGGCAAAGGAATGGATCTGTCATGAAACTTAGCAGAAGAAAAATTGAGCTGGTGCTGGTAGATATTGCCATCATTATTTGCGTGTATTATATGACCAATTTGGTGAGGGTCCTGCGGCTGCACTCCATTGTGCTCAATGGGGAGATCAACCTGGTCCGCATGCTGGCTCTGGTGGTCACGATCATGGCCGGGCGCATCGTTTTCGGCGTATACCGCAATATTTGGCGCTATGCCAACATCCAGACTTACCTGACCATTATGGTCTCCGACTTTGTGTCCAACGTGCTGCTGATGCTCCTGGGGCGGGTGTGGTTTGCCGTCAATCTGGGCATCGGCGTGCATCTGATCGTGGCCATGGCCATCCTGCTGGTGACGCTGCTGTCCCGCTACTGCTACCAGCTGCTGTATGCCTACCGCAACAGAAATGCCGATAATAATATCGAGGGCAACGCATTCAGCCAGCTGTATAAGGTGGAGGTGGCCATCGTAGGCGCCGGCAACGTGGGCGCCACGCTTTCGGATGAATTTTTCCGCAATCCCCGCTCCCGCTATGTGCCGGTGTGCTTTATCGACACCGACCCGGAGAAGGTGGGGCAGACGGTCAACGGCGTGCCGGTCTATCCCGAGGACGACAGCACCGCCAACCTGCTGAAAAAGATGAAGGTCCGGGAGATCATCATCGCCCTGCCGGATCTGACGATGGAGCGCAAGCAAAAGCTCTATGAGCGCTATCAGAATACCGGCTGCGCCGTGAAGCTGTATGACTACCCCTCCGGCACGGAGGAGAAGTCCACGGCCAAGCGCGCCCTGCGTGATTTCCGCATTGAGGATCTGCTGTTCCGGGATACCATCCAGGTGGAAAATTCTCAGACCATGGCCTTTTACGGGGGAAAAACCGTGCTGGTCACCGGCGGCGGCGGCTCCATCGGGTCGGAGCTGTGCCGGCAGATCGCGGCGCTGCACCCCAAAAAGCTGGCGATCCTGGACATTTACGAAAACAACGCCTACGATGTCCAGCAGGAGCTGATCCGCAAGTACGGCGACAAGCTGGACCTGGAGGTCATTATCGCCTCCGTGCGGGATGTGGAGCGCCTGGATCAGATCTTCCGGGATCTGCGGCCGCAGATCGTGTTTCACGCCGCCGCTCACAAGCATGTGCCGCTGATGGAACACTCCGGCGTGGAAGCGCTGAAGAATAATGTACTGGGTACATACAATGTGGCGGAGATGGCGGAAAAATACGGCGTGGAGAAGTTCCTGCTCATCTCCACGGACAAGGCGGTGAATCCCACCAACGTCATGGGCGCCAGCAAGCGCCTGTGCGAGATGGTCATCCAGTGCCGGGAGGACAGCAAAACCGAGTTCACGGCGGTGCGCTTCGGTAATGTACTGGGCAGCAACGGGTCGGTGATCCCGCTGTTCAAGCGGCAGATCGAGGCCGGCGGCCCCGTGACCCTGACGGATAAGCGCATTATCCGCTATTTTATGACCATTCCCGAGGCGGTGCAGCTGGTGATGGTCACCTGCGCCATGGCTCACAACGGCGAGCTTTATGTACTGGATATGGGTAAGCCGGTGAAGATTTTGAGCCTGGCGGAGAATATGATCCGCCTGTCCGGCTATACCCCGTATAAGGATATTGACATCGTGGAGGTGGGTCTGCGTCCCGGCGAAAAGCTCTATGAGGAGCTGCTGATGAAGACCGAGGAGCTGGATAAGACCGACAACGATATGATCTTCATCGAGCGGGACAAGAAGCTGACCCGCGCGGAGGTGGATCACAAGCTGGACCTTGTGCGCGAGGCCATCAAGACCGAGGATCAGTCCGCGGTGCTGGATGTTATCCGCAAGACGGTGCCCACCTTCCGGGATCCGGAGATCGTGAACCGCCAGGCGGCGCAGGCCGAGGAAGTGCAGCAGGCTGCTGCCGCAAATAACTGATACAGAAAAAAGCTCCGATTCCAAAAGGAATCGGAGCTTTTTATCAGCGGTGCAGCAGGGGCGACAGGGGCTTGTAAATGAGAAAGCACAGCGCCGTGTCCAGCAGACCCTTGACCAGGGTAAAGGGGACATTGAACACCAGCAGGCAGTTCAGCAGCGCGTTCTGCGTGGGTACATGGGACACGCCGCCCAGGATCGCCTCATACATGCCCACAATGGCATCCAGCGGCAGGTTATACAGCACCACATAGGCGGGGGAGACGATGAAATAATTGGTGACCACGCTGACCAGCGCCATGGCGGCGGCGCCGACAATAGAGCCCACCAGGGCGCTCTTGCGGCTCTTGCTGCGCTTGTAGATCATACCGGCGGCGAAGACGAATATTGCGCCCAGGATGAAGTTGGACAGCTCACCCACGCCGGCGCTGGAGCCGAAGGGCAGGTGCAGCAGGTTTTTCACCAGCTGGATGGCCACGCCGTACACGGGACCCAGGGAGAAGGTGCCCAGCAGGGCAGGCAGGTCGGAGATGTCCAGCTTGATGAACGAGGGCACCAGGGGGATGGAAAACTCCACGAATTGCAGCACGGCGGCTACAGCCGTCAGCATGGCCGCCACGGCCAGGTGATGGGTCTTTTGCTTTTGAGTCATAAAAAAATACTCCTTTCAATGTGTGGAACACCCGGAAACTGTCTTCCAAGGTGCACGCATTAAAAAGAGCATACCAAAATATGCCGTACACGCCTTCTCTCATCCAGACTATACTGTCGGTACCGGGATCACACCGGTTCGTGCAGCCCAGGGGCCGCTTGCAGACTATACTGCCGGTGGGGAATCACACCCCGCCTCGAAGACAAATATTCGTTTGTTCACTGCCCACAGTATATACCTGGGTCCGGGAAAATGCAAGTAAAATTTTAGACGAAAATTTGCATATTATTTCTGCTTTTTACAAAAAAGACTTTACAAAATCGAAATTATGTTCTAATATAGGTGGGAAAGAGAGGGGATGCGCGTGCGAGCCAGGCAAGTGACCTGCAGCTTCACCGGCCACCGTCCGGAAAAGCTGCCCTGGGGGGAAAATGAATCGGATATCCGATGTGCGGAGCTGAAGGAGAGATTGTTTGATACGGTGCTGGCCGCCTATGACCAGGGATACCGGCACTTTCTGTGCGGCATGGCCCGAGGGAGCGACTTTTGGTTCTGCGAGGCGGTTCTGCGCCTGCAAAGGCTCCACACAGATGTGTCCCTGGAGGCGGTGATCCCCTTTCCCGGCCAGGCGGATCGCTGGGGCAGGGAGGACCGGGCCCGGTATCAGCGGCTCCTGCGCAGCTGCAGCTACGAGACCGTGGTGCAGGAGGAATATTCGCCGGGCTGCATGCAGCGGCGCAACCGCTATTTGGTGGATCACGCCTCCCTGCTCATCGCCGTGCATGACGGCCTTCCCGGCGGCACACAGAAGACCATCGCCTACGCCATGCGCCGGGGCATAGAGGTTTTGGACATACCGTCCGTTTGTAAGAATGCCCCCCTGACTTAAAACCGGTACCAAGGCGGCATAAAAACCAGCACCGCCGCAGGCCTTTTTGCAGGCTTGCAGCGGTGCTTTCTGGCGTCCCAGAAGGGATTCGAACCCCCGACCTTACGCTTAGGAGAACCATTGAACATTTGTCATCTGAGTTCACCTATGTACAGGAAAGTCGCTATCCGTCAGGCTTTTTTCATATTCCGAGTCGCTCCGTGTTCGTCCAAGTTCACCGGTGTCGTTAGATGTTCACCGGTTCATTTTAGCAGTTTTTTGGATTTTTCTAAAAAGGGGAACAAGAACATTTTTTATCTACCGCCAATTTTAGCACATTTTCGAGTAAAAATCCATCTGCAGTCGAACCGCAAGCCTAAACAGAATATCTCACATCTCCCTGAAATGTACTCGCTGGGGAAGATGATAAAAAAGAGAGTAGTTCTCGCGGTCGAGTTTCTGCTGAAACAGGAACCACTTGATATCATCACGGGGGATCAGATACCTGAGTCCATATTTTTTGGCTTCAATTTCGCCGGTCTGAATCAGCCTGCGCACCTCATTGTATGTAAGATCAAGAAGTACAGCGGCCTCCTGCAGGGTAAATGCTGCCTTTGTTTCATCCACCTTGAGACGAGGCTTCACTGCTTCCTGCTGCATTCTCTCAATCGCCATGATTTCCTCCGGCGATCTGTCGCAAAGTTTGCGATATTTACTCTGACCGGCATACCAGCGTTCAAAGCTGTCCTTTGTTACACGCCGTCGGTCTGCAATATAGACAAACTCAAACTGATCTTTGTCTCTGCCGGTAAGAAGGATATTGTAGACCTCCTTCCGGGTGATCAAAAGCAGTCTGGCCATTTCCGGCATCGTCATGGATGCCGCTTCCAGCTCTGCATCTCGTTTCCGGTCCGCTTGGGTTCGATACCTGGTCTGCGTTTTGTACCATGCCTCAAAAACATCCTTTCGAATACGCATCCAGGTATCCACCTCAAAGGTCTCAATGTGATCCCGCTTGATCAAGGTATAAACAGTATCATCGGATACACCGAGCAGCTCCGCCATCTCCTGAACCGAGTAAGAATATGCTCTGAGCTCCGCACCTGGCGGCGATCCATCCACCTTCTTGTACTTGATCTGGTTTGCATACCAGTGCTCAAAGCTGTCAATCACAACTCGCATCTTGCCTGCGACAATGATCGTTTCAAAGCACTGCCTATGTACCAGCCAGTAAGAATCTGTTTTTCCAAGCCCCAACATCCGCCGCATCTCCGGAACAGACATTGTAGTCCTTTTCTTTTCATCCATATCGGGTCCTCCTTATAAAGTGATAGCCAGGTCTTAAGACCTGGCTACATCGTAGCGGTTATCCGTTCGAATTGTTAGGATGTCGCGGAACGGCTCGACATCCTTGACAACTTACAGCTTGTTGTCCAACCACTCATCGAAGCTCTTCTTTGAAATTCGATAGGCGGATCCGATCTTAAACCAGCGAAATTCCTGCTGTTCCAACAGCTTATATACCGTGCCGCGGCTGATGCCGAGGATGATCTGCAGATCCTCAACGGTATAGCAGCGCTTCTCTGTGATGGGTATTGCATTTTCTGCCGGTAATTCAAAAGTCTCAATTGCTTCCATATGTCATTCCTCGCTTTCCGTTTTCATCTTTTCCGTAAATACCAAATCAGGGAAAGTCCACGCACTCTGGAATGGGCAAGGTATCCTCCGGATCCAGATGAAGGCTTACGCGGATGCTGTCATCAATGCGTTCCATGTGCTTTTGGCTCGTTCGTCCCAGGTATTTGATTACCTGACCCTTGTTGATAGTGACGATCTGTTCCGCCTCACTCATGGAGGTTTCATTCAGACCGCGTTGCTTTTCGAGAACGCAGTGTGTAGGCTGCCCCAGCTTCTTCAATTCCGTGGTAAGCGGCACGACGATCAATGTCGGACCGAAGAAATTGCCGCTGTTGTTCTGAATATTGATAACCGGTCGAACGCCGCCCTGAATATTTCCGCGATGCTCGCCCAGGTCTGCCAGATAGATATCACCGCGTCTATAATTCCAATCTTTTCTAAGCATGTTTTCTCCTCCTAATGTAGGTTCTATGTAAAAGGGCGGGATATCGCTTCCCACCCAAGAAAGCCGCTAGATGCTGCCTGTTTCGTTCGCTCGCTTTGCGTACTGGTTCAGGTTGTTGGAGCAGATTCGCAGGAGCGAAACCAGGGCTTTCACATCCTGCAAATCCAGTCTGATAGCTGGCGATTTTGTCTTATAACAACCGTTCGATTCTGGAGGGGTTGTCAAAAATCAAATTTTGGAGTAGAATTTTATCTCATACAGTGAAAGAGCTTTTTCGTAGCTTTTTATATAAGAAAAGCCGAAAACCCTTGAAAACAAAGGCTTTCGGCGTTGTTCACTGGCGTCCATAAGAGGATTTGAACCTCCGACCCCACGCTTAGGAGGCGTGTGCTCTATCCAGCTGAGCTATATGGACGTGTCTGATATATGATTATAGCCCGATCAAAGTCGAACTGCAATCCCTTATTTAGTTTTTTTTGAGGTGGCCGTTGTAACGCAACCTTAGGAGGCGGACGCTCTATCCTGCTGAGCTATCAGGGCTTATTCAAATGTGAACTGCAAAGCTAACACCTTTTCGGAAAAGGCGAGCGATAGTGCGTGACCTTAGGAGGCGCACGCTCTATCCAGCTGAGCTACTGAGACAGATTATTTTACCTGGCTATTTTACACGCTGTGAAAGAAAATGTCAATGGATGCTGCGAAAAATGCGCAAAAGCCCTTGCAATCTGCCTTTCAAGAGCCTATAATACAAAGGTTAGTGCAGAAAAAGAAAAAATATAGAATCCAGCCATGAGAAAGGGGCTTTTACCATTGCAGAACAATAAACTGAGAAATGTTGCCATCATCGCCCACGTCGACCACGGCAAGACCACCCTGGTGGACGAAATGCTCAAGCAGGGCGGCGTGTACCGGGAGAACCAGGAGACTGTGGACCGGGTTATGGACTCCAATGACCTGGAGCGGGAGCGCGGCATCACCATCCTGGCCAAGAACACCGCCATCCGCTATGGCGACACCAAAATCAATATCGTAGACACCCCGGGCCACGCCGATTTCGGCGGCGAGGTGGAGCGCATTTTGAAGATGGTCAACGGCGTTATCCTGCTGGTGGACGCCGCCGAGGGCCCCATGCCCCAGACCCGCTTCGTGCTGAGCCGCGCCCTGGAGCTGGGACACCGGGTCATCGTGGTGGTGAATAAGATCGACCGGCCCGACCAGCGTATCCACGAGGTGGTGGACGAGGTGCTGGAACTGCTGCTGGACCTGGACGCCACGGATGAGCAGTTGGATTCCCCCATGCTGTTCTGCTCCGCCCGGCAGGGCATCGCATCCTATTCGCCCGATGTCCCCGGCACGGACCTCAAGCCGCTGTTTGACACCATTCTGGACTATATTCCCGCCCCGGAGGCCAATGTGGACGAGCCGTTCCAGATGCTGGTGTCCGCTATTGACTATAATGAGTTCGTGGGCCGTATCGCCATCGGCCGCATTGAACGGGGCACTCTGAAGCAGAACCAGGAGATCGCCGTGTGCAACTACCACGATCCCGACGCCCCGGCCAAGAAGGCCAAGGCCGTGAGCCTGTACGAGTTTGAGGGCTTGGGCAAGAAGCCCGTTACCGAGTCTACCGCGGGCAATATCATTGCCCTCAGCGGCATCGGCGATATCACCATCGGCGATACCATCTGCGACCCCAATGCCGTGGAGCCGCTGCCTTTTGTAAAAATTTCCGCCCCCACCATGGAGATGACCTTCTCCATCAACGACTCGCCCTTTGCCGGGCGCGAGGGCAAGTTCGTCACCTCCCGCCAGCTGCGCGAGCGCCTGTTCCGGGAGACGCTGAAGGACGTTTCCCTGCGGGTGTCTGAGATCCCCGGGGCTATGGATGCCTTCAATGTGGCCGGCCGCGGCGAGATGAGCCTGTCCATCCTCATCGAGACCATGCGCCGGGAGGGTTACGAGTTCCAGGTGTCGCCCCCCCGTGTGCTGTATGAGACCATCGACGGCAAGAAGTGCGAGCCCATCGAGCGCCTGGTGGTGGACGTGCCCAGCGAGTCCGTGGGCGCGGTCATCGAGAAGATCGGCGCCCGGAAGGGCGACATGGTGGAGATGACCCCCGTGGGGACCCGCATGAAGGTGGAGTTCCTGGTACCGGCCCGTGGCCTGTTCGGCTACCGCAACGAGTTCCTCACCGATACCCGCGGCGAGGGCATCATGGCCAGCGTCTTTGACAGCTACGCCCCCTATAAGGGCGAGATGAACCGCCGCAGCACCGGCTCCCTGGTGTCCTTTGAGACCGGCGAATCCATCACCTACGGCCTGTTTAACGCCCAGGAGCGCGGCACGCTGTTTATCGGCGCCGGCGTAAAGGTGTATGAGGGCATGGTGGTGGGCGTATCTCCCAAGCAGGAGGACATCACCGTCAACGTCTGCAAGAAAAAGCAGCAGACCAACACCCGTGCCTCCGGCTCCGATGACGCCCTGCGCCTGGTGCCGCCCCGGAAGATGAGCCTGGAGCAGTGCCTGGAGTTCCTGGCGGACGACGAGCTGCTGGAGGTCACGCCGGAGAATCTGCGTATCCGCAAGACCATCCTGAACCACGAAAAGCGCATGAAGGCCACCCACGGCGGCAAGAAGAAATAAGCAAAAAAGGGCCTGCGCGGCAGCGCAGGCCCTTTTTTGCCCACTTGCATTGACGAGGGTGAAAAAACATAGTACAATGCTAGAAAATACAACATGGAGTGAGAGAAATGACACTGAATGAAATGAAGATCGGCAGCACGGCCGTGATCCGCCAGGTGGGCGGGGAGGGGCCGCTGCGGTGCCGCTTTTTGGATATGGGCCTGATCCCCGGGACCAGGGTCACGCTGCAGAAGGTGGCCCCCATGGGTGACCCCATTGAGATCCGCGTGCGTGGTTATGAACTGACGCTGCGGGTGGAAGACGGGAAGAAGATCCAGGTGGAGGAGGTCAAAGCATGATTTTTGCACTGGCAGGCAACCAAAATTGCGGCAAGACCACGCTTTTTAACGCCCTCACCGGCTCCAATCAGCATGTAGGCAATTTCCCCGGCGTGACGGTGGATCAGAAGATCGGCGAGATCAAGGACGGCAAGAGCGGCTCGGTGGTGGATCTGCCGGGCATCTACTCCCTGCGGCCTTACACCCAGGAGGAGATCGTGACCCGGGACTTTATCCTCAAGGAAAAGCCCGACGGCATCATCAACATCGTGGACGCCACCAATATTGAGCGCAACCTCTACCTGACGCTGCAGCTTTTGGAGCTGCGGGTGCCCATGGTGCTGGCGCTGAACATGATGGACGAGGTCCGCGCCAACGGCGGGACCATCGACGTCCAGGAGCTGAGCCGCTGCCTGGGCATCCCGGTGGTGCCCATCAGCGCCGTAAAGGGCGAGGGCGTGTCGGAACTGCTGGATCAGGCGGTGCATACCGCCCGCACCAAGACCCTGCCCAAGGTATATGACTTCTGCTCTGAGGAGTCCGCGGTGCACCGGTGTATCCACGCGGTGGTGCATATGATCCAGGATCACGCCGACAAGGCGGGTATTCCCGCCCGCTTCGCCGCCACCAAGCTTATAGAGGGCGACGAGAACATCCTGCAGCAGCTGCAGCTGGATCAGAACGAGAAGGAGCTGCTGGAGCACTGCATCGTGCAGATGGAGAGCGAGAGCGGCCTGGACCGCAACGCCGCCCTGGCGGATATGCGCTACAGCTTCATTGAGAGCGTGGTGGAGATCTGCGTGGTCAAGTGCCACGAGAGCAAGGAGCACCGCCGCTCCGTACAGATGGACAAGATCCTCACGGGAAAATATACGGCGCTGCCGGTGTTTTTCGGCGTGATGTTTCTGATCTTCTACCTGACCTTTAACCTGATCGGGCAGAACCTGTCCGATTTCCTCAGCCTGGGCATCGATAAGCTGACCCTGGTGGTGGACAAGGGGCTCACGGCCTACGGCATCAACCCCGTGGTACATAGCCTTATCATAGACGGCGTTTTCGCCGGCGTGGGCAGCGTGCTGTCGTTTTTGCCCATCATCGTCACGCTGTTTTTCTTCCTGTCCATTTTGGAGGACACCGGCTACATGGCCCGGGTGGCCTTCGTTATGGACAGGCTCCTGCGCAAGATCGGTCTCTCCGGCCGCAGCTTTGTGCCCATGCTCATCGGCTTCGGCTGCACGGTGCCGGCCATCATGGCCACCCGCACCGTCTCCTCGGACCGGGACCGGAAGATGACCATCCTCCTGACGCCGTACATGAGCTGCTCGGCGAAAATTCCCATTTACGCAGTGTTTTCCACGGCGTTTTTCCCGGATCACGCGGCGCTGGTGATGATCGGCCTGTATGTGACGGGCATCCTGCTGGGCATTCTTCTGGCGCTGGTGCTGAAGGGCACGGCCTTCCGGGGCCAACCGGTGCCGTTTGTGATGGAGCTGCCCAACTACCGCATGCCCTCGGCCAAGAGCGTGGGCCTGCTGCTGTGGGAAAAGGCCCGGGACTTCCTGGAGCGGGCTTTCACGGTCATTTTCCTGGCCACCATCATCATTTGGTTCCTGCAGACCTTTGATGCCAAGCTCAATGTGGTCACGGACAGCGCGGATAGTCTCCTGGCGATGGTGGGTCAGTTCATTTCCGTTATCTTCAAGCCCCTGGGCTTTAACGACTGGCGGGTGGCCACGGCGCTGATCTCCGGCTTCACGGCCAAAGAGGCGGTGGTATCCACCCTGGCGGTGCTGCTGGGTACCAGCACGGCGAACCTGGGGGCGGCCCTGTCGGCGTTGTTCACGCCGCTTTCCGCCCTGTCCTTCCTGGTGTTCACGCTTCTGTATACCCCGTGCATCGCGGCGGTGACCACCATCCGCCGGGAGCTGGGCTCCTTTTGGAAGATGCTGGGCGTAGTGCTGCTGCAGTGCTCGGTGGCCTGGCTGGTGGGCATGCTGGTGTATCAGATCGGAGGCCTGCTGTGAGCGCGCTGGATTGGATCCTTTTGGCTGCCATCCTGGTGGGCGCCGCCGTGGCGCTGGTGCACCTGCTGAAGGGGAAAAAGGGCGGCTGCTGCGGTGACTGCCGGTCCTGTGGTGGCTGCCGCGAAAAGAAATAGACCGGACGGGCAGATGCTTCGGCGTCTGCCCGATTTTTTTCGGGGACTGGCACATTTTGCCGCCCGGGAACATAGGATGCCCACAGGGGTGGATGCTATGGTGAATCGTTTCACACAACTGCGGCGCAAGGAGGTCATCAACCTCTGCGACGGCTGCCGCCTGGGCTGCGTGGGGGATGTGGAGGTAAAGCTGCCGGAGGGGGAGGTCAGGGCCCTGATCGTGTTCGGCCCGTGCCGGTTTTTCGGCCTGTTCGGCAGGGGAGAGGACTACTACATACCCTGGGAGTGCATACAGAAATTCGGGGATGACATCATCCTCATCGACAAGCCCTTCCAGCGCCGGGACGGCCCGCCCGACCGCAAGCACAGGCGCTGGGGATAAACCGGAAAAAACGGCAGAAAATATAGAAAAACCACTTGCAATTTGCATTTCAATATGGTATTATATTTCAGCATTCCGCACAGGCTTGGACTCTCGGTCGGTGCCGTTTTGGTTGGCCGGGGGGAGGAAAAGCCTGGAGGGTAAAACTAAAAATCAAAGGAGAACTGAACAAAATGGCAAATCAGAATGTTGTTTCCATGAAGGCTCTGCTGGAGGCCGGCGTACACTTCGGCCACCAGACCCGCCGCTGGAACCCCAAGATGGCTCCCTACATCTACACCGAGCGCAACGGGATCTACATCATCGACCTGCAGAAGACCGTGAAGAAGCTGGAGGAGGCTTACAACTTCGTGCGTGAGCTCAGCGAGTCCGGCCAGAGCCTGCTGTTCGTGGGCACCAAGAAGCAGGCACAGGAGGCCATCAAGGACGAGGCTCTGCGCTGCAACATGTTCTATGTCAACGCCCGTTGGCTGGGCGGCATGATGACCAACTTCAAGACCATGCGCACCCGTGTGGACCGCCTGAACCAGCTGAAGGCCATGCAGGCTGACGGCACCTTCGACATGCTGCCCAAGAAGGAAGTTATCAAGCACCTGGGCGAGATCGAGAAGCTGGAGAAGTACCTGGGCGGCGTGAAGGAAATGAAGAAGCTGCCCGGCGCCCTGTTCATCGTGGACACCCGCAAGGAGCGCAACGCCATCGCTGAGGCACACCGCCTGGGCATCCCCGTTGTGGCCATTGCCGATACCAACTGCGATCCCGACGAGATCGATTACCCCATCCCCGGCAACGATGACGCCATCCGCGCCATCAAGCTGATCTCCTCCGTCATGGCCAACGCTATGATCGAGGGCCGTCAGGGCGAGCAGACCGAGGAGGCCGCCGCTCCCGCCGAGGAAGCCGCCGAATAAGCAAATTCCTTTTACCGCTGAACCAACGGGGCAGGGCGTGTCCCTGCCCCTTATTTTGTGAACTTATGAATTGGAGGATATAAAAATGGCTTTTACTGCTGCTGATGTTAAGACCCTGCGCGAGATGACCGGCGTGGGCATGATGGATTGCAAGAAGGCTCTGGTGGAGACCGACGGTGATATGGACAAGGCCGTAGAGTACCTGCGTGAGAAGGGCCTGGCCAAGGCCGCCAAGAAGGCCGGCCGCATCGCTGCCGAGGGCATGAGCTATGTGTGCGTGGAAAACGGCATCGGCGCCCTGGTGGAAGTGAACTGCGAGACCGACTTCTGCGCCAAGAGCGATTCCTTCGTGGCCTTCGTGAAGGATATTGCCAAGACCGTTCTGGAGTGCAATCCCGCCGATGTGGACGCGCTGATGAACTGCAAGTATGCCGGCTCCGAGCTGACCGTTGCCGAGACCATGCCCGAGAAGGTCATGTCCATCGGTGAGAACCTGCAGATCCGCCGCTTTGTTCGCATGGATACCAACACCTCCGTGGGTTATGTCCATGCCGGCGGCAAGATCGGCGTGCTGGTGAACCTGGCTGTGGACGGCGGCATCGATGCCACCGAGATCGGCAAGAACGTCGCCATGCAGATCGCCGCTCTGAATCCCCGCTTCTGGGATAAGTCCCAGGTGAGCCAGGACGTGCTGGACGAGGAGAAGAAGGTGGCCCTGGCCCTCATGGACCAGGATCCCAAGATGGCTTCCAAGCCCGCTCAGGTGAAGGAAAAGATCGTCATGGGCAAGATGAACAAGTTCTATCAGGAGAACTGCCTGCTGCAGCAGGAGTTCGTCCGGGGCGACCTGTTCACCGGTTCCGTGGAGGGTTACATTGCCGACGCTGCCAAGAAGCTGGGCGGCTCTGTGAAGTTCGTGGACGCCGTGCGTTTCGCCACCGGCGAAGGCATCGAGAAGAAGCAGGAGGACTTCGCCGCTGAGGTCGCTGCTCAGATGAACATGGGCAAGTAATTCTCGCAATAATACAGATAAAAAGGACGGCTCCGGGAGGAGCCGTCCTTTTTGAGCCTGGCAGAAAAATCCTTTGGATTTTTCTGCCGAAAGGGCTGCAGTCTGCGGGCGGCAAACTCTGCAAGGCTTTTCTGTTAATAAATAAAACCTGTCATTCCGAGAGGGAATCCATATTCCCCTCGAAATGACAGGCTTTTTGCATTTTATTACAGCTTTTCCAGCTGATCCGGCGTATCGATGTCAATGAGCTGGGCAGGGGAGACCTCCATTAAAAGCAGCTCTTCCTCGTGGGCCAGGATCACCGCCCGCCCGCCGTGGTCCCCGGTGAGGGCCATCAGCTCCGGATAAAACCGGGCCGGGAAAATACAGGGGTTGCCCCGGCGGCCGTTGTGGCCCAGGCCCACGATACGGTCCGGGTGCTGCTGGGCAAAATCAATGAGCTCCGCCACGGTTTTCTTTTGCAGCTTGGGCTGGTCTGCCACCTGAAACATCACGGCGTCGCAGTCCTTCAGGGCCGCCAGGCCGATGCGGATGGACTCGCTCTGCCCCAGCTCCGGATGGGGATTGGACAGGGAAGTGAACCCGTATTGGCATGTGAGCTTTTCGATTTCCGGGTATTGGGTTACCACCACCACCCGGTCCAGCTTCTCGCCGGGAATGGCCGCCAGGGCGCACTCGATCAGAGAGAGCCCGTCTGCGGCCGTTTGTGTCAATTTGTTTCCGCCGAAGCGGCGGCCAAAGCCTGCGGCCATCAAAACGCAGCCGATCTTCATGTGCAACACTCCTTTCCGGTAGTATACCCGGATTCTGTCTTTTTTGTCAACGCGTTGTGTCATTATTTGCAAAATAGAATCACGCTTTCCCTTTTCAATGGGGGCGTTTTATGATACAATGCATCATGGTAATATGTGATGTACTATATCCTTTTATAAAACTTGCATAAGGGAGGCTATACAATGCCAGCAACGAAAATCGGCGACAAGGTCATCCGGGTGGACGCCATTGAAAAAGCCCGGGGTGAGGCGACCTATGTCTGCGACATGACACTGCCGGATATGCAGTACGCCTATATGGTCCGCTCCACGGTCCCCAGGGGCACCATCGATGCCATCCACCTGCCGGAAATGCCGGAGGGGTATTATTTCATCTCCGCCAAGGACATTCCCGCCCAGGGAAAAAACGAGCTGTGGATGATCATGAAGGACTGGCGCTGCTTTGCCGAGGATTATGTGCTGTATGTGGGCGAGACCATCGGCTTGGTGGTGGGCCCCGACCGGGCGACCCTGAAGGACCTGCGGGACCAGATCAAGATCGACTACACCGAGGAGACTCCTGCCGTGACCATTGACGACGGCATTAACTGCGTGGGCGGCCCCATGTTCCCGGAGAAGAACAGCAACGTCATGTGTGAGCTGTTCTGTGAGAAGGGCAGACCCATGGAGGAGGTTTTCGCCGAGGCAGACGAGATTTTCGAGGAGACCTTGACCACTCCCTATCAGGAGCACGCCCACCTGGAGACCAACAGCGCCATCGCCACTATGGAGGACGGCAAGTTTGTGTTCTACGCTTCCGCCCAGTGCCCCTTCTACATCCGCAAGTCCATCGCCGGCCTGCTGGACATCCCCTATGAGGACATCATCATCCGCCAGTGCACCACCGGCGGCGCCTTCGGCGGCAAGGAGCACTTCCCGGATGTCATCTGCGGCGCCCTGCTCATTGCGGAAAATATTATTCGCAAGCCCATTAAGATGGTGTTCGACCGGGAGGAGGACACCCAGTTCAGCGTGAAGCGCCACCCCTCCAAGTGCATCTACAAGACCGCCGTGAAAAACGGCGAGATCATCGGCACCGAGGGCCATATTTACTACAACTGCGGTGCGTACCTGTCCTCGTCCTTCGTGGTGCTGCAGCGGGGCGTGTTCCACGCCAACGGCGTATATACCATTCCCAATACATATCTCAAGGGCGAGGGCATCGGCACCAACACCTTCCCCACCTGCGCCTTCCGCGGCTTCGGTGCGCCCCAGACCCTGTTCTGCTTCGAGACCCACCTGACCCACCTGGCTCACCACCTGGGCGTGGACCCGCTGGAATTCAAGATGCGGTATATGGCCAAAAAGGGCGACGAGACCACCACCAACGGCCACATCATCGAGGATGTGAAGCTGCCGGAGATGATCGACGTCATCACCAAGGAATCCGACTATTGGAACAAGATCAAAGAGTACAAGCCCGGCTGCGGTCGGGGCATCGGCGTGGCGCTTTATAACCACGGCGGCGCCTTCACCGGCAACGGCGAGCAGGCCATCATCAAGGCCCACGCCCGGCTGACCAAGACCGGCGACAAGGTGGAGATCTTCGTGGGCTCCACGGAGATGGGCCAGGGCTTCCGCACCAGCCTGCGCAAGATCTGCGCTGCCACCCTGGGCATTTCCATCGACAATATCGAGTATAAGAACCCCGACACCTCCAAGGTGGTGGACTCCGGTCCTACCGCCGCCTCCCGGTCCACCATGATCGTGGGCCGCCTGGTGGAGCGGGCCGCCCTGGAGATGAAGGAGCGCTGGAACGAGGGCGACTTCACCACCGAGGTGGAGTATGAGCATCCCGAGGGCTATCCCTGGGATCAGGCGACCTTCCGGGGCGACGCGTACCTGGGCTACGGCTGGGGCGCGGTAATCGTGGAGGTAGAGGTAGACAAGCTCACCAACGAGGTCAAGACTCTGGGCGTGTGGTCCTCCCACGAGATCGGCAAGGCCATCGACGAGCTCATCGTCCACGGCCAGATCAACGGCGGCATTATGCAGTCCCTGGGCTACGGCTCCATGGAAAAGCTGGAGAACAAGAAGGGCTACTTCAAGCAGAAGAGCATGTCCGACTATGTTATCCCCACCTCCATGGATTTCCCCAAGCAGTTCTATCACATCCAGGAAAACCCCTATCCCTGGGGCCCCTACGGCGCCAAGGGCATGGGCGAGCTGGTGTTCAACGGCGCCTCCGCCGCCTATGTGGACGCGGTGGAGCGGGCGCTGAACTGCGAGTTTACATCCATTCCCATCCCTGTTGAGGATATTGAGGAGGCGCTGAAGAATGTATAACGATGTTCGATTTACCCTGAACGGCCAGCCCATGGTCTACACCGGCAACCCCCTGCGGCGGCTGCTGGACGTGCTGCGGGAGGACTACGGTCTCACCGGCAGCAAGGAGGGCTGCGGCGAGGGCGAGTGCGGCGCCTGTTCCATCATTAAAAACGGCAAGCTGGTGACCCCCTGCATCATCCCCGTGGGCTCCATCCAGGGGGCGGAGCTGCTGACCATTGAGGGCATCCGCGACACGGAAAAGGGCAAGTGCATCATCGAGGCCTATGCCGAGGGCGGCGCCGTCCAGTGCGGCTTCTGCATCCCGGGTATGGTGATGGCCACCTATGTTCTGCTGAACGAAAACCCCGATCCCACGGAGGATGAGATCCGCTTGGGCATCAGCGGCAATCTCTGCCGCTGCACCGGGTATGACCTGATCGTGGAGTCCATCCACCTGGCCGCCCAGAAAGGAGCTGCACTATGGAAGAAGTAAAATGCTACATGCCCCAGACCCTGGCGGAGGCGCTGCAGATCCGCAAGGACACCGGGGCCCAGCCCCTGGCCGGCGGTTCCGACCTGATGGTGGCCAACAGCCGCGGCGCGGGCATTGTGCCGGGCTTTAAGAAGCCCATCCTCATCATCTCCAACCTGCCGGAGCTGAAGGGCATCCGCCAGCTGGAGGACGGCACCGTGGAGATCGGAGCTCTGTCCACCTCCTGGGAGATCCATACCTCTCCGGTGACCCATCCGCTGCTGAAGGACGCTGCCTCCCGCATGGGCGCCATCGCCCTGCGCAACAGCGCCACCATCGGCGGCAACATCGGCAACGCTTCCCCCAAGGGCGACATGCCCCAGCCGCTGATCCTGCTGGACGCGGAGGTGGTGCTCCAGAGTGTGGATGGCGAGCGCCGGATGAAGGTGGACGATTTCATCATTAAGACCAAGGTCACCGCCATCCGTGACGACGAGCTTATCACCAAGGTGGTCATTCCGCCCCAAAAGTTCACCCACATTTTCTTCCGCAAGATCGGCATGCGCCGCTCCAACGCCATCTCCAAGCTGACCCTGTCCGCCGCCGCCAACATCCAGGACGGCGTGGTGGTGGATTTCCGGGCCTCCTCCGGCGCTGCCGGTCCCAAGGTGGAGCGCAGCCGTGAGGTGGAGAGCCTGCTCATCGGCCACAAGGTGGCGGAGCTGCCGGAGCGGAAGGGCGCGTTCCTGGACGCCTGGTGCAGCGATGTCATCAAGCCCCACGCCATGCCCGAGTATCGCCGCAACGCCACCCGGCGTATGCTGGAGTACTTTATTGACGCTCTAGTGGCCGGCCATCCGGAAGGCCGGGTAGAATAAGCAGGAGGAATGAACATGATCTATCATCCCACAACCCCACTGGAGGCCGTGACGCTGCGCAAGCAGAACGCCGACACCGCCGTGTATTTGGCCGGCGGCACCGACGATCTGCGCCTGAACGGCAGCGCCCAGGGGAAGGATCTCATTGACATCAACGCCCTGGGCCTGGACGATATTTTCGTCCGGGACGGCAAGCTCTATATCGGCGCCCGCTGCACCTTCAATCAGGTCATCGACAGCGATCTGGTGCCGGAATTTATCAAGGAAGCCGCCCACTTCTGCGCCTCCTTCACCAAGCGCAACAGCGCCACCGTGGGCGGCAACCTGGGCCTGCGCCGGCAGGACAGCTACCTGGCCGCGGCCCTGACGGCGGCGGACGCGGTGCTGCAGTCCATGACGCCCCACGGCGAAGAAATGAAGCCCATTGGCGAGTATCTGCAGAGCAAGTGCATGCGGCTCATCGAGTATGTGGTGCTGGATGCCGGCCGCACCGGCTGGGTCAAGCGCTTCACCAACACCACCTCCAGCCACGCGGCTGTGACGGCGGCGGTGTCCGGGGGCATTTACGCCCTCAGCGTCTCCGGCAGCGACTTTGCCTATGGCGCTACGCCGGATCTGGCGGATTCCATGGAATTCACCGACGATATTTCCGGCAGCGCCGACTATAAGAAGTACCTGGCGAAGATCGTATTTACACTGGGGAGGTAAGGCAAATGGAAGTAAAATGCAGACTCAACGGTGAGAATATTGTCCTGCGCGGCGAGGCTGCGGATCGCCTGCGGGATGTGCTGTACCACACCGGGTGCTACTCCGTCCGCGACAGCGACGATGCCGAAGGCTTTGCCGGGTCCGACACCATTATTTTTAACGGTCAACTGAAGTATTCCAATTTTATCCTGCTCTATCAGGCGGAGGGCGCCGAGATCAAAACGGCGGAGTCTCTGCTGGAAAAGGGCGAACTGAACTATGTGCAGAAGGCCATGGTGGCCGCGGGCATCGTACAGAGCGCCTATAATGCTCCGGCGGCGGCGCTGATTTTGACCTGGCTGCTGGAAAAACACCCCAACCCCACCCGGGCGCAGATCAAGGACGTGCTCACCAGCATTTTCATCCGCGACGCGGGCTATGAGCACTATTACCTGGCTGTGAAGCTGGCCTGCGAGCTGCGGGACGAGGGCGAATTCAAGACGGAGATCGCGCCTTCCTTCCGCCCCCAGCTGGACATCATCGGCAAGCCCGCCGGGAAGATCGACGGCGCGGCCCTGGTCTCCGGCGAGCCGGTATTTGTGGAGGATAAGGTTCCGGCCAACGCCTGGTGCCTGCACGTGCTGCGCAGCCCCTTTGCCAGCGCCTATATCAAGTCCATCGACACCAGCGAGGCGGAGAAGCTGGACGGTGTGGCCGCCATCATCACCGCTTTCAACTGCCCGGATGTGTACTATATGCAGGCCGGGCAGGGCACTCCCGAGCCGTCCCCCCACGACCGCCGTCTGTTCAACATGAAGGTTCGCCATGTGGGCGACCGTGTGGCGGGCATCGTGGCCCGGACGGCGGAGATTGCCGACAAGGCCGCTTCCCTCATTAAGGTGGAGTACGAACCCACGGACGCGGTGTTCACCGTGGAGGAGGCCATGGCCCCCGGCGCGCCCCTGGTCCACAACGGCCCCGTGCAGTATAATGCCGGCGCGCCCGACGACCTGGAGGAGTACAACAAGCTCCAGGGCGACCCCCGGGAGGGCAAGGTGGTCTATCAGTTCCCCCTGCACGCCGACATCCACAAGAACATCGCCGCGTCCAATAAGGGCGGTATCGGCGACATGGAGAAGGGCTTTGCCGAGGCGGACGCCATCGTGGAGCAGACCTATCAGACCAGCCAGATCCAGCACACCCCCCTGGAGCCCCATGTGTGCTATGCCCATGTGGAGAGCGGCCGGTTGGTGCTCAACTGCGCCACCCAGGTGCCCTACCATGTGCGGCGCATCGTTAGCTGGGTCTGCGGGATCCCTGAAAATAAGATCCACGTCATCAAAGAGCGTGTGGGCGGCGGCTACGGCTCCAAGCAGGATATCCTGGTGGAGGAGCTTACCGGCTACGCCGCCTGGATCACCAAGAAACCCGTGTATTACCGCAACACCCGGGCTGAGGAGTTCTATGCCAACTCCACCCGGCACCCCATGCGCGTCCACGTGAAGATGGGCGGCAAGAAGGACGGCACCATCACCGCCCTGTTCATGGAGGTCTGTGCCAACACCGGCCCCTACGGCAACCACTGCCTGACGGTGCCCATGAACAGCTGCTCCAAGACCATGCCCCTGTTCAAGGTGGACAACATGGCCTATGACCTGAAGGTGTACTACACCAATACGCCCCCTGCCGGCGCTTATCAGGGCTACGGCACGCCCAAGGGTACCTATGGCATCATGATGGCCATGGCGGAGCTGGCTGACAAGCTGGGCATCGACTACCGCACCATGGTGGAGAAAAACCACGTGGAAGAGGGCTACATGCTGGAGATCCTCAAGGGCCTGGGCGAGGGCCGCGAGGGCGCGGTGGTGCCTGTGGGCTCCTGCGGCCTGGACGAGGCCATTCAGCAGGGCTGCGACATGATCGACTGGGGCAAGAAGGAAGTGTCCGATGATCCTGACTGGAAGATCGGCAAGGGCTTTGCCATGATCATGCAGGGCTCGGGCCTGCCGGGCCTGGATCACGCCGAGGCCATCGCCAAGCTGGAGACTGACGGCACCGTCATCCTCAACAGCGGCGGCGCCGACCTGGGCACCGGCCTGGACACCATCTCCGCCAAGATCGTGGCGGAGGTGCTGAAGCTGCCTATGGACCGCATCACCGTGGTTTCCGGCGATACGGATTCCTGCGCCTTTGATACCGGCGCGTATGCTTCCTCCGGCACCTTCTTCAGCGGCAACGCATCCTTGGTTGCCACTACGAAGCTGAAGGAATTGATTTTGAAGGAAGCTGCCCTGCAGCTGGAGGAGAAGGTGGAGGACCTGGACGTCCGGGCTCCTGGCGAGGTATACTCCAAGACCACCGGCGCGACCCTCTCTTACTATGAGCTGGTGCATACCGCCACCAGCGGCGGCGGCCGGGGCCAGCCCATTGCCCACGGCAGCTTTGTCACCACGGCATCCTCCGTGCCCTACGGCGCGCATTTTGCTCAGGTGGCGGTGAATGTGAAGACCGGCGAGATCAAGGTGCAGAAGTTCTACGCTTTGCAGGATGCCGGCACGCCCATTAACCCCGAGATCGCCCTGTGCCAGATGTACGGCGCGGTGATGAAGTCCATCGGTCATTCTCTCTATGAGGACATGAAGCTGGACAAAAACGGCAAGTGCATCAATGCCAACCTCACCGACTATGGTGCCCCCATGATCGACGAGGCCCCGGAGGACTTCAAGTCCGTCCTCATTGATGTGGACGACAAGTTCGGCCCCTACGGCCGCAAGTTTACCGATGAAGAGGCTAAA